>Ga0302324_100000731_pt1 | contig 82981 bp, 66 predicted proteins | sample Palsa_T0_1_FD_201949 | JGI IMG/M metagenome (GOLD analysis project Ga0302324, IMG submission 201949) | Peat permafrost microbial communities from Stordalen Mire near Abisko, Sweden - Palsa_T0_1 | ecosystem: Environmental > Terrestrial > Soil > Palsa > Peat permafrost | place: Sweden: Abisko...
GGGCGCGCAGCTTCTGATGCACCCGCGTCAGCTCCGCGGCGAAATCGAGACCGGTCTTGTAGCGCTTCTCGGGATCCTTCTGCAGCGCCATCGCGGTCACGTTCTCGAGCTCTTCCGGGATCTCCGGTCGCAGGGTGTGAATGGGCGGCGGGGTCGCGAACACGATCTGATGCAGGAGCTTCTGCAGATTGCCGGCACGGAAGGGCCGCGTGCCCGTGAGCAGCTCGTACATGACGGCACCCAGCGAGTACAGGTCGGAGCGGTTGGTCAGCTCGATCGACTGCACCTGCTCCGGCGACATGTACGAGGGGCTGCCCGCGATCCCCTCGATGCGCGATATCTCCGAGTCGGCGACGAGTGCGATGCCGAAGTCGATGATGCGCACATCGCTGTCCAGGGTGAGCATGATGTTGCTCGGTTTGATGTCGCGATGGATGACCCCGCGGCTATGCGCGTAGTGCAGCGCGCGGGCCGCCTTGTAGATCAGCTCGACCACATCGTCGATCCGCAGCAGATTGTCCGGGCGGCAATAGGCGGCGAGCGTGCGGGCCCCGTGCACGTGCTCCGTGACGATGTAGCAATGACCGTTCTCTTCGCCGGCGTCGTAGATCGGCAGGATGTTGGGATGTTGCAGCATGCCGACCATGTGCGCTTCGGAGAGGAACATCTTGCGCGCGATCTTCTTGCGATTCTCATCGCCGCTCGAATCGGTGTTGTAGACCTTGATCGCGACGTCGCGTCCGTAATACGGATCGTGCGAGAGATACACGGCACCGGTGCTGCCGCGGCCGACCTCGTTAATGATGGCGTACTTGCCGATCTTTTCGGGGATCGGCGCGCGCACCTGCGGCGGCTTCGCGAGATTGGGCCTGACGGTGTTCAAGGAGGTTTTAGCGCTGATTTGCGAAGTTCGAATCGTGGCGCAAAGAATACTGCGGCACGGTTCGCCCAAACTGTGATTTGGGTCGAGGGCTCAGCGAAAGTGGGAATACCCGTGGACCGCGGGAAGGTAGGGCCGGCCCTCGAGCTCCCACTGCACGGAATTTCCGCGACGTAGCTCACCTATCGCGGTCAGCGTTAAGTTCAATGCCGCTGCTCGGGCGGCGAGTGCGTCGAAGCGCGCAGGCGGCACGGCCACGAGCAGTTCGTAGTCGTCTCCGCCGCCGAGCGCGAAATCGCGCGCGCGCTGCGCTCCGGCCGCGAACGACAGCGCGCGCGACAGCGGCAGCCGGGTGACGTCGACATGCGCAGCGAGACCGCTCGCAGCGGCGAGTTTCGGCAGGTCTCCCGCGAGTCCATCGGACAGGTCGATCGCCGCGCTCGCCAGGCCGCGCGCCGATGTGCCGAACTCGACTCGCGGCGTCGGATACTCGAAGCGGCGGTGCAGCTCGCTCGCCGCCGCCGCATCGTCCGTCGCGAGCGCACCGGTCGCGAGGGCGAGCCCGGCGGCGGCATCGCCGATCGTACCCGTCACCGCGAGCACATCGCCTTCTCGCCCGCCGCCGCGGCGCAGTGCCGCGCCGCGCGGCACGTGTCCCATGATTTGCACACTCACCGCGAGAGGTCCTGCGGTCGTGTCGCCGCCCACGAGCATCACCTCGTGCGCGCGCGCAAGGTCGCCGAAGCCGCGGGCGAATCCCTCGAGCCAATCGGGCGAAGGCACAGGCAGCGTCAACGAGAGCATCGCCCACGCGGGCTGCGCGCCCATCGCCGCCAGATCGCTGAGATTCACCGCGAGAGAGCGATGTCCGATCGAGCGGGCATCGCTCGCCTCCGGAAAATGCCGCCCGGCGACGATCGTGTCGACCGACGCCGCGAGGTCCGCATCGTCCGGCATGCGCAACAGCGCCGCATCGTCGCCCACGCCCAAGAGAACGTCCGCGCGCGCGGATCCGAGGCGCGAGAAGTAGCGCTGGATCAGCTCAAATTCGTCCATATTCCTGCGGGCGCAGCTCGCGGGCCGCGCGGTCCAGAACCGCGTTCACGAACTTGTGTCCATCGGTTGCGCCGAATCGCTTGGCGAGGTCCACGGCCTCGGCAAGCGCAACCCGATACGGCAGCTCGGGATGCGACGCGAGCTCGTGCAGGCCGAGCCACAGCACCGCATGCTCGATCGGATCGAGCTCGCCAGGCGCGATCTCGCTGTATTTGGCGATCTCCCGATCGAGCGCCTCGCCGTTCGGAGCGATGGCGGCGAGCAGCTCCTCGAAATACTCGCGATCTACGCGCTCGGCCTCCGGATCCTCGGCGAATTGCCGGCGGGTGTCCTGCCAGGAGCGCGGATTGAGCTGTTGCTGATACAGCGCCTGTAGGACGAGCCTGCGGGCGAGGCTGCGGGTGCGATGCGTGGAGCTCATGTCGCCGCGCTTCAAGCATCCAGGCGGCGCAGGAGGTTCGCCATCTCCAGCGCGGCGAGCGCCGCGTCCGTGCCCTTGTTTCCCGCCTTGCCGCCCGCGCGATCGACCGCTTGCTCGACTGTGTCGGTGGTCAAGACGCCGAAGCCGATGGGCACGCCCGATTCGAGCGCGATGCGCGCGAGCCCGGACGCACACTCGCCCGCGACGTAATCGAAATGCGGCGTCTGGCCGCGAATGACCGCACCGAGCGCAATGAGAGCCTCGTAGCGCCGCGACTGCACCAGCTTGCGCGCGACCACCGGAATGTCGAAGGCGCCCGGCACTCGCACGATCTCGATCTGCTTCTCCGCCGCCCCGTGACGCCTGAGCGCATCCACCGCGCCGCGTAGCAGCGGCTCGACGACGAAATCGTTGAATCTCGAAACGACCAGGGCGAAGCGCAGATCGCGCACGATGAGATCGCCCTCGGTCACCTTGAATTGCTCGTTCGCCACGCCGCTATCCTCGCACGTCTATTCGCCGCCATCCACGTACTCGGTCACCTCGAGGTCGAAGGCCGAGAGACCCTGCAGCTGCTTCGGCGCGCTCAGCACCCGCATGCGTTTCAGCCCCAGGTCTTTGAGTATCTGCGCGCCGATGCCGTAGGTGCGCAGCACCGTGGCGCCCGCGTGCCGCGGGATGGGAGGTTTTACGTCGATCTGCCGTACGCTGTCCATGAATTCCCGCGGCGTCTCCTCCGCGCGGAGGATGACGACCACGCCGGAGCTTTCGGTCGCGACACGGCGCACCGCCGCGCGCAGCGGCCAGCCCAGGTTACCGCTGCGTACGCCGACCAGATCGCGCAGCGTGTCCTTGATGTGGACGCGCACCAGGGGCGGCCGCACGGAATTGAGATCGCCTTTCACCAGAGCGATGTGCACGTTGCGGTGGACGTGATCCTCGTAGCAGCACAGCTGGAAACCGCCGAACTCGGTATCGACGGGCTGGTCGTAGATGCGCTCGACCGAGCGCTCGTTCTTCAGGCGATAACGAATCAGGTCGGCGATCGTGCCGATCTTGAGCGCGTGCGCGCGCGCAAACCGCTCGAGGTCGGGACGGCGCGCCATGGTGCCGTCGTCGTTCAATACCTCGACGATCATGGCGGCGGGCGAGAATCCGGCGAGGCGCGCGAGATCGCACCCCGCCTCCGTGTGGCCGGCGCGGGTGAGCACGCCGCCGGGCTGCGCCATGAGCGGAAAGATGTGCCCGGGCTGGCGCAGATCCTCGGGCCGCGCCTTCAGGCCTACCGCCGTCTTGATCGTATGCGCACGATCGTGCGCCGAGATTCCCGTCGTCACACCTTCGGCGGCCTCGATCGACAAGGTGAAGTTGGTTCGATGCGCGCCGTCCGTCTCGCTCACCATGAGCGGCAGGCGTAGCTGGCGGCAGCGCTCGCGCGTGAGCGTGAGGCATATGAGCCCGCGTCCGTAGCGCGCCATGAAATTCACGTCCTCTGCGCGCACGCAGTCGGCCGCCATGATGAGATCGCCCTCGTTTTCGCGATCCTCATCGTCCATGATCACCGCCATCTTGCCGCGGCGCAGATCCTCGAGAATCTCGTCGATCGTGTTCATCGTTACCCTTGACCTCGCATTGTGATCATCAGCCGGTCTTGGCCAGGAGCCGCTCGAGATAGCGGGCGACGAGGTCGATCTCGACGTTCGCGCTCTCGCCCGCGGCGAGCTCTCCCAACGTCGTGACCTCGTGCGTGTGCGGGATGATGTTGACCTCGAAGCACCGACCGGTCACCTCGTTCACCGTCAGGCTCACCCCGTCGATGCAGATCGATCCCTTGGGCGCCACGTACCGCATGAGCGCCTGCGGCAGCTCGAATCGCAGCCGCCACGAGCGGGCATCCCGGACGAGGTCCGTCAGCGTCCCGACGGCATCCACGTGCCCGCTCACCAGATGCCCCCCCAACGGATCGCCGGCGCGCAAGCTCGGCTCGAGGTTCACGCGGCGGCCCGTCGCGAGAGTCCCGAGCGTGGTCTTCTCGAGCGTCTCGCGCGACACGTCGGCATGCAAGATGCCTCCGTCGATGCGCGTCGCCGTGAGGCACACCCCCGCGACGCTCACGCTGTCGCCGACGGCGATGCGCTTGAGATCGAGCGCACCCGCCTCGATGCCCAGCTCGAGATCACCGCCTTTTTCCCGGATCGAGGCCACCTGCCCGGTTGCAATCACGATTCCCGTGAACATCGTTCCACTCCGTCAGTGTTCGCGGGCGCCGTACGCCGCGAATCAAGCGCCGTGCCGCGCGGCACGAGAACGAGCCTCACGTCCGCATCGAACCGCGCCACGCTCATGATATCGAAAGCGAAGCTCGCGCCGCGCACATCGAGGCCAGTGAGCGCCGTCAAGGGCGCAGCGTCCGCGCCGAGCAGCCGCGGCGCCACATAGATGATCCATTCATCGACCAACCCTTCCTCGAGAAAGGCCGCGGCCAGGCGCGGGCCGCATTCCACCAGGAGCTCGTTGACCTCGAGGGCGGTCAATCGCTTGAGCACCGCCTTCAGATCGAGCCTGTGGCCGATCGCCGGCACTCGCTCCACGGCCACGGGCGGCAGGTGCGCGGCGAGCCGTGCCGCGGCCGCGGGCTCGGCGTCCTCGGATGCGAACACCAGCGCGCCCTCGCGCGCGAAAACCTTGGCGTCGGGCGGGCTGGCGAGAGCCGCGTCGAGCACCGCGCGCAACGGCTGCCGGACCCAGGCTCCATAGGCAGAGCGTACGTCGAGGCGCGGATCGTCGGTCCGCACCGTCCCCGCGCCGGTGAGCACGGCGGAGCTGCGCGCCCGCCAGCGCTGCACGTCGGCGCGCGAAGCCTCGCCGCTGATCCAGATCGCCCCGCCGCCGGCGGGCGCGGTGCGCCCGTCCAGGCTCATCGCAAGCTTCAGGCGCACATGCGGCCGGCCCCGCTCGAAGCGCGAAAAGAAACCGGGGTTCAAGGCGTGCGCCTCGTTCTCGAGGATCCCGACAGAGACCGAAATGCCGGCGCCCCGAAGGCGCTCGATGCCTTCGCCGGCGACACGTGGGTTGGGGTCGACCGAGGCACAAACCACACGGCCGATGCCGGCCGCGATCAAGGCATCCGCGCACGGCGGCGTGCGGCCGGTGTGGCTGCAAGGCTCGAGGCTCACGTAGGCCGTCGCGCCGCGCACATCGCCGCGCGCGGCCTTGAGCGCTGCCACTTCGGCATGCGCCTCGCCCGCGCGCTCGTGCCAGCCCTCGCCGAGCGTCTCACCGCCGCGCACGAGCACGCAGCCGACGCGCGGATTCGGATCAGTCGTGTTGAGGCCCCGCGCGGCGAGATCCAGCGCCCGGGCCATGTGCGCGCGATCCGTGCCGTCGCGATCCGAAGTCGGCCGGCTCATTTGCCGGCATCGCCGGATTCATCGCCCGGCAGGAGCGGCAGCTGATCCTTGCTCGGCGGGTTGCGGCGCCGCTGCCGCCGCAACAGGTCGATCTCGGTGCGAAACGCCTCGATGTCCTGAAAGCTGCGGTACACGGAGGCGAAGCGCACATAGGCCACCTCGTCCAGGTGGCGCAGCTCTTCCATGACCAGCTCACCGATGGCGCGCGAGGCAATCTCGCGCTCGCCGAGGCTCCGCAGCTTGTGGCCGATTCTTGCGACCGCCGCCTCGATCGCCGCGCCGCTCACGGGGCGCTTCTCGAGCGCCTTCTGCATGCCGGCGAGCAGCTTGCTTTCGTCGAAGGGCTCGCGGCTGCGGTCGCCCTTGATCACCGTCGGCATCACGAGTTCCGCGCTCTCGAACGTTGTGAAGCGCTCCGCGCACTCGAGACACTCGCGGCGTCGACGAATTTGCCGACCTTCGCCGGCAAGACGTGAATCGATGACCTTAGTCTCCGTGTGGCCGCAAAATGGGCAGTGCATGAGGCCTACCTAGGACCGCGCCGCCGCCGAGCGGCCGCCGATCACCCATACACGGGAAATCGTCGGCACAGCGACTCGACCTCGCCGCGTACGCGCTCGACGGTCGCATCGTCGCCCCGATGATCGAGCACATCCGCGATCCAGCGAGCTAGCTGCTTGGCCTCGTTTTCCTGGAAGCCCCGCGTCGTCGCCGCCGGCGTCCCGATCCGAAGGCCGCTCGTGACCATGGGCGGGCGCGGGTCGTTGGGCACGGCGTTCTTGTTGACCGTCATGTGGGCGCGGCCGAGCGCAGCGTCGGCGTCTTTGCCGGTGATGTCTTTGTCGACGAGATCCAAGAGGAACAAATGATTGTCGGTGCCGCCCGAGACGATCTTGTAGCCGCGGTCCTGCAGCCCCCGGGCCATTGCACGCGCATTCGCGATGATCTGCGCGCAGTAAGTCTTGAACTCCGGCTGTAACGCTTCCTTAAATGCCACCGCCTTGGCCGCGATCACGTGCATCAGGGGTCCTCCCTGGATGCCGGGGAACACCATCGAGTTCAGCTTCTTTTGAATCTCCGGGTTGTGGCGCGCGAGGATCAGGCCGCCGCGCGGCCCGCGCAAGGTCTTGTGCGTGGTGGTGGTCGCGACGTCCGCGAACGGCACGGGATTCGGATACAGGCCCGCGGCAACCAGGCCCGCCACATGCGCCATGTCGACGACGAAGTAGGCGCCCACCGAATCGGCGATCTGGCGAAACCTCGCCCAATCGATGACGCGCGAGTAGGCCGAGAAGCCCGCAATGATCATCTTCGGCCGATGCTCCTGCGCGAGCCGGCCCACCTGGTCGTAGTCGATCTCGCCCGTCTCGGACTTGATGCCGTACTGGGCGGCCTTGAAGAGCTTGCCGGAAAAATTCACCTTGGCGCCGTGTGTGAGATGGCCGCCATGGTCCAAGCTCATGCCGAGAATCGGATCGCCCGGATTGAGGAGCGCCAGATACACCGCGGCATTCGCCTGCGAGCCCGAGTGCGGCTGCACGTTCGCGAAGTCGGCGCCGAACAAACGCTTTGCGCGATCGATGGCGAGACTTTCGGCGATGTCGACATACTCGCAGCCGCCGTAATAGCGCTTGCCCGGATAGCCTTCCGCGTACTTATTGGTGAGCACCGAGCCCTGCGCCTCGAGCACGCGCGGACTCGCGTAATTCTCCGAGGCGATGAGTTCTACGTGGTCTTCCTGCCGCTTGCGCTCACCGGCAATCGCCCCGGCAAGCTCCGGGTCGAATTCGGCAATGGTCATGCTGGCTTTGAACATAGGGGGCCTCGCGACGGATAGCGCCCAATTGTAGCCGATGCGCCGGGCGTTCCCTAATATGTCTTTGATTTCTAGAGCATTAGAGCGGGCCGCGCGGCAAGCTCGCGACGCCCACTAATCGCCGTGACAAGCCTGCCGCTCTCTTGGATAATCGACTCCGAACCCCCCGCACGAGCATTTTTCTAAAACAGGCAGTAAATGGCTCAGTTCATCTACACCATGAACCGGGTTGGCAAGGTCGTGCCGCCCAAGCGCATCATCTTGCGCGACATCAGCTTGAGCTTTTTTCCCGGCGCCAAGATCGGCGTGCTCGGCCTCAACGGCTCCGGCAAATCGACGCTTTTGAAGATCATGTCCGGCATGGACAAGGAGATCGAAGGCGAGGCGCGTGCGCAGGCGGGCATCAAGGTGGGCTATCTGCCGCAGGAGCCGGCGCTCGACGAGAACAAGACGGTGCGCCAGACCGTGGGTGAGGGCGTGGGCGAAGTGCAATCTCTGATCGACCGCTTCAACGCCATCAGTGACCGCTTTGCCGAGCCGATGCCCGACGAGGAGATGAACAAGGCGCTCGAAGAGCAAGCAAAGCTTCAGGACAAGATCGACGCGGTGGATGGCTGGGAGCTCGAGCGCAAGCTCGAGATCGCGGCCGACTCGCTGCGGCTGCCGCCCTGGGATGCCGTCATCGGCAAGCTCTCGGGCGGCGAGAGGCGGCGGGTGGCACTGTGCCGGCTGCTCCTGTCGAAGCCCGACATGCTGCTCCTCGACGAGCCCACGAACCATCTCGACGCCGAATCGGTGGCATGGCTCGAGCGTTTTCTCGAGGAGTATCCAAGCACCGTCATCGCGGTGACCCACGACCGGTATTTCCTCGACAACGTCGCCGAGTGGATTCTGGAGCTCGACCGCGGGCACGGCATTCCGTGGCAAGGCAACTACTCCTCCTGGCTCGAGCAGAAGGAGCAGCGTCTCGCGCAAGAGGAGCGCCAGCAGGATGCGCTCGCCAAGACCTTGAGGCGCGAGCTCGAATGGGTGCGCACCAATCCGAAGGCGCGCCAGGCGAAGTCCAAAGCACGGCTGCAGCGTTACGAAGAGCTCGCCTCGCAGGAATTCCAGAAGCGCAACGAAACCAACGAGATCTACATCCCGCCCGGCGAGCGGCTCGGCGATCTCGTGATCGAGGTCAAGGATCTGCGCAAGGCCTACGGCGAGCGCCTGCTGATCGAGCGACTGGGCTTCAGTCTGCCCGCCGGCGGCATCGTCGGCATCATCGGGCCGAACGGCGCGGGCAAGACCACGCTGTTCCGCATGCTCGCGGGGATGGAAAAGCCCGACTCGGGCGAAATCCGCTTGGGTCCGAGCGTCAAGCTCGCGTACGTCGATCAGTCGCGCCAGACGCTCAACGACAAGAACACCGTGTGGCAGGAGATATCCGGCGGCCTCGACCTCATCAAGGTCGGCAACTACGAGACCTCCTCGCGCAGCTACGTCGGGCGGTTCAATTTCAAGGGCGTGCAGCAGCAGCAATTCATCGGCGATCTGTCGGGCGGGGAGCGCAACCGCGTACATCTCGCCAAGGTGCTGAAGTCGGGCGGCAACGTGCTGCTCCTGGACGAACCGACCAACGACCTCGACATCGAGACGCTGCGCGCGCTCGAGGAGGCCCTGACGGCGTTCCCCGGATGCGCCGTCGTCATCTCGCACGACCGCTGGTTCCTGGACCGCATCGCAACCCACATCCTCGCCTTCGAGGGCGATTCTCAGGTGATGTGGTTCGAGGGCAACTACCAGGAATACGTCGAGGACCACAAGCGCCGCAAGGGCGAGGACGCCCTACAACCCCACCGTATCCGCTACAAACCTCTGACAGGCTAATCCACCATGAGCATTTACATCACCCCGCAGGACGAGTTGCACATCGAGCTGCAGAGCATTGCACTCACCTGCCCGCATTGCCGAACGTTGACGCACTTGACGCCGGTTGCCGTGCCGAAGTTCGAGGACTTGAGCCGCCGCCGCCCCAAGCAGATCGGCATCGTGTTCCGCTGCGATGCGTGCGATGAGCCCATTTTCCTCAAGTTCGCGGCGAAGAGCTACACGGCGCTGCGGATCGAGCTCGCGCCCGATTTCATGGAGGTCGAGCGCGCGCGCGAGGACTTCCCCTTGAGCTATCTGCCGGAGGAGTCCGAGGCCTTGTTCAAGGAAGCGCTCGGCTGCTATGCCGAACGCCTGTACGAGGCGTTCGGCTCCATGAGCCGGCGCACCGCGCAGTCGCTGTTTCACGAGCTCGGCGAGCGCGGCAAGCTCGAGCTATTCGACACGCTCCAGGAGATCCGCAGCCTCGCGGAGCTCGACGATGACATCTTCGCCGACCTGCGCAGCGTACTCTTTGGCACCGACACCGATCCCTGGCCGAACTTCCCGCGACTGGATGCCGAGCGTGCCGGGATACTGCTCGAGGTGATGCGCGACCTGCTTTATCAGACCTTCGTGCGCAAGGCGCGCCTTTTGCAAGCGATGCGCCTGCGCAGGTCCGCGCAACCATCGCCGATCGACGGCGGCTCGACCAAGTCCGCGCACAACCAGCGAGAGACCGGCTAGCGGGGGGCGGCGCCCTAGCCGGAGAACACTCGCGCGTTGCGGAACAGGCGCGTCCAGCCACCGTCCTCGCCCCACTCGCGCGGCGCCCAGGAGTGCTGGACCGTGCGAAACACCCGCTCCGGGTGCGGCATGAGCGAGGTCACTCGCCCGTCGGCGCTGCACACGCCCGCGATTCCCGCCGGCGACCCGTTCGGGTTGTACGGATAGCGCTCCGTCGGCCGGTCGCGATTGTCCACGTAGCGCAAGCTGACGCCGCCCGCATCGAGAAGCTTGTCGGCGCTCGAGCCTAAGCCGAACTCCGCGAGCCCCTCCCCGTGCGAGCACACCACCGGCAGCACCGATCCGTGCATGCCCGCGAGCAGCACCGAGCTCGAGCGCGGCACTTGCGCAAGGACCAAGCGCGCCTCGTACTGCTCCGAGCGGTTGCGCACGAATCTCGGCCAGCCCTCGGCCCCCGGGATGAGCTCCTTGAGCGCCGCGAGCATCTGGCAGCCGTTGCACACGCCCAGGGTGAACGTCGCGTCCCGCTCGAAGAAGGCCCTGAACTCGTCGCGCGCCAGGGAATTGAAGAGGATCGATTTCGCCCAGCCTTCGCCCGCGCCGAGCACGTCGCCGTAGGAGAAGCCGCCGCAGGCCACCAGACCGTGGAAGCGCGAAAGCCGCGTGCGCCGCTCGAGAATATCGGTCATATGCACATCGTAGGCATCGAATCCGGAGCGCGTGAGCACGCAAGCCATCTCCGTCTGGCTGTTGACGCCCTGCTCGCGCAGGACCGCCACCGCGGGGCGGGCGCCGCCGGCGATGTAAGGCGCCGCGACGTCCTCGCTCGGATCGAAGCCGAGCGCGGCATGCAGCCCCGGATCCTGTTCATCGAGCAGCCGCGAGTACTCCTCGCGCGCGCACTCCGGGTTATCGCGCAGCGCCTGCATGCGATACGACACCTCGCTCCACGAGCGGTGCAGGTCCAACCGCGAGGCCCCAAACAGACCGCGGCCGTTGCTGTGCAGCCGTATCTCGGCCCCGCTCGCGACGCAGCCGATGTCGCGACACAGGCCGCCCAAGCCGTGACGGGCCACGATGGCGCAGGCCCTCGCGGCTCGCGCCGCCGGGACTTGCAGGACCACCCCGAGCTCCTCGGCAAAGCACTCGGCAATCGGGTCGGAGGCCCTGCCCAGATCGATGTCGAGACCGCAGTGCCCCGCAAACGCCATCTCGAGGAGCGTCACGAGGAGTCCCCCGTCCGACCGATCGTGATAGGCGAGCAGGAGCCTCTCGCGCTTGAGTTCGCGCAGTGCTTCGAACAGCGATGCGAGCAGCGGCGGGTCGTCGAGATCGGGTGGCTCGCCGCCGCGCCTCTCGAACACCTGGGCCCAGCAGGAGCCGCCGAGCCGATTCTTGCCGGCGCCAAGATCGATGAGCAGGAGCCGCGAGGGTTCGCCGAGCTCGAGCTGCGGTGTCAGCGTGCGCCTCGCATCGGACACCTTCGCAAAGGCGGACACGATGAGGGATACGGGCGCGAGCACCGAGCGCGGTCCGTCCGCTTGGGTCCAATCGGTGCGCATCGACAGCGAATCCTTGCCCACCGGGATGGTGATGCCGAGCTTCGCGCACACATCCAGGCTCACCGTGCGCACCGTCGCGTACAGCGCAGCGTCCTCGCCTGCCGCGCCGCAGGCGGCCATCCAGTTTGCCGACAGCCGAACGTCGGTGAGCTTCTCGACGTCCGCGGCCATGATGTTCGTGATGGCCTCGGCAACCGCGAGCCGGCCGGACGCCGGCGCATCGAGGAGCGCCACGGGGGCACGCTCGCCCATGGCCATCGCCTCGCCGCGATAGCCCGCGTAGTCGGCGAGGCTCACCGCCACGTCCGCCACCGGAACCTGCCATGGACCGACCATCTGGTCACGGCACACGAGCCCGCCGACCGTGCGGTCGCCGATCGTGATCAAAAAAGATTTATCCGCGATGGTGGGCAGGCGCAGCAGGCGCTCGAGCGACTCCGCAAGGCCGATGCCGTCGGTAGAGAGCGCGGCGCGCGGCCGGCGCTCGCTGCGCACGTTGCGCACCATGCGCGGAGGGTTGCCGAGCAGCACCTCTAGCCTTAAGTCGACGGGCATCGTCGGGGAGAGCGCATCGCTGACGCGGAGCTTCCCGTCCGCGGTGATCTCGCCGATCACGGCGAAGGGACAGCGCTCGCGCGCGCAGAGAGCGGCGAAACGCTCGACGCTGCCCGGCGCGAGCGCGAGCACGTAGCGCTCCTGCGCCTCGTTGCACCAGATCTCCAGGGGCGAGAGCTCCGGCTCGGCGCTCGGGATCTTGCGCAGATCGACGCGCCCACCGCGGTGGCTGTGCGCAATCGCCTCTGGGACGGCGTTCGACAGGCCCCCCGCCCCCACGTCGTGGATGAGCAAGATCGGATTCGCATCGCCCAGCGCCCAGCACCGGTCGATCACTTCCTGCGCGCGCCGCTGAATCTCGGGATTGCCGCGCTGCACCGACGCGAAATCGAGGTCCGACGAGCTCTGCCCGCTGCCGACAGAAGAGGCGGCGCCGCCTCCCAGCCCGATCAGCATCGAAGGGCCCCCGAGCACCACCAGCGGCGCTCCGACCGCGACCTCGCGCTTCTCCACGTCCGTGCGGCGTATGTTGCCGAGGCCCCCGGCGATCATGATGGGCTTGTGGTAGCCGTGCCCGATGCGGACCGGGCCGCCCGACGTCTCGTCGGCCTGCTCGAAGGTACGGAAATAGCCGCACGTGGCGGGCCGTCCGAACTCGTTGTTGAAGGCCGCCGCCCCCAAGGGCGCGGCGATCATGATGTCGAGCGCGGAGGCGATGCGGTCGGGTTTGCCCAGATCCGCTTCCCATGGCTGCACGAAACCTGGGATCCGCAGATTGGATACTGAGAATCCCGTCAATCCCACCTTGGGCTTCGCACCGATGCCGGTCGCGCCCTCGTCGCGAATCTCGCCCCCCGCTCCGGTGGCCGCGCCGGGGAAAGGCGAGATCGCCGTCGGGTGGTTGTGCGTCTCCACCTTGATCAGGATATCGACCGGCTCCGTGACGCCGCCGTAGCGTCGCGTCTCGGGGTCGGGGAAGAAGCGCACGGCGCGTGGACCTTCGATGACCGCGGCGTTGTCGCGATAGGCGGACAGCACGCCCTCGGAGTTCGCCGCATGAGTCATGCGAATCATGGCGAACAGCGACGCCAGACAACGCTCGCCGTCGATGGTGAACTCGGCGTTGAAGATCTTGTGCCGGCAGTGTTCGGAATTAGCCTGCGCGAACATCATGAGCTCGACATCGGTGGGATCGCGCCCGAGCGTGCCGAACGCCTCGACCAGGTAACCGATTTCCTCGCGCGAGAGCGCGAGCCCGAGCTCGGCGTTGGCGCGGGCGAGCGCGGCATGGCCGTCGCGCCCGAGGGCCACCACCTTGAGCGGCCTCGGCGCCCCGACGCGAAACAGATCGGGCTCGAGCGTGCCGGTCCAGAGCGTCTCGGTCATCCGATCGTGGAGGCTGGGGCCGATTGCGGCGAGTTCCGCCTCCGTCAGGGGGGCCCCGGCGTCGATGAAGTACACCGTGCCGCGCTCGAGGCGGCGCACGGCATCGAGCCCGCAGACATGGGCGATGTCGGTGGCCTTGCTCGACCACGGCGATACCGTGCCGAGGCGCGGCGTGACCAGCAAACGCTGGCCGCGCTCCTCTTGCAGATGAGGGCGCGGCCCGTACGTCAGGAGCTTACCGAGCAGCTCGAGCTCGGATTCGTCCAGGGGACGCGCTGCGTCCACGAAATGCACCAGATGTGTGCCGAGCGCGCGAACGCGCGGGTCGACGCCCTGCAGCGCCTGCAGCAATCTTTCCAGGCGAAATTGCGACAGCGCGGGCGCGCCGGGCAAAGAGAACATGCGGAATTCTAGCAGATCACTTGCGTGCGTTCGAATCCCCGCCCGGCGTGTAGATCGGCACGGGGAACTGCGACACGTTCGAGCCCTCCAGCGCCACGATCTTGCTCACCCCTTGCTTCTTCACCTCGTCGATGCGCAGCACCGAGTGCAGGGGCAGATAGGTGCGCTTTACTTCGTTGAACTCGGCCTTTATCTTCTCCTCGGTCGGATCGACGACCACCGAAGAGCGTTCGCCGAACACCAGTTCCTCGACTTCGATGAAGCCGAACAGGTTGCCGTGACTGACTTTGCGGGCGTAGATCTCGTACACCTTGCCTTGATTCACGAACATAACTTTAAAAATGTGACTCGCGGCCATTTAGCGGGCTCCAAGCGTTGATAGTATTTCTCATATTATACGGGTACTTAGCGCAAACCTTCAGACCCGCCCCTGGGAGCAAACATGACCTTGCGCTTAAGCGTGGTCAGCGAACATGGAATCCGCCTCGGGCCGCAGTCCACCAAGGTCTTCGGCGTGCATGGCGGAACCATCGGACGCTCGACCGACAACGCCTGGATTCTACCCGACCCGGATCGGTATCTGTCGGGCAAGCACGTCAGAATCGATTTTCGGTCCGGCTCGTATGTGCTCGTGGACACGAGCTCCAACGGGACATACGTCAATGGCTCGCAGGTGCCGCTCGGAAAATATCACGACTACGTGCTGAAGGACGGCGATTACCTGCGCCTCGGGGAGTACGAGCTGCTCGTCACCATCGACAAGAGCAACGACTTTCCACCCGACGAGGGCGCCATGGTCGCCTACGACGGCCAGCCCGGCGCCTCGGCGGCGGTGAAGAAATCCACGGCCAACGATCTCGGCGCGGATCTCGATCTGAGCTCCCTCCTCGAGCCGAGCGACGCGGTGGCCCACGGAGTGCCTGCGCGCGACGCCTACGGCCAGTCGGTCGGCGGCGCCGCGCTGCGCGAGTCCGCCCCTGCGCCCGCGGAGGGCGGCGGTACTCCCTGGCACATGATGACGCGGCCTTTCAAGGTGGACGCGAAGGCGGAAGCGGCGGCCGCGGCGGCCCTGCGTCCTCAAGCCAGCTCCATCACTCCGCCTGCGGGGCCCGCGCTCTACGAAGGCGACTTCGATCTCGGCCTCGCGGCATTCTGCCGGGGGGCGGGCATCGATTCGCGCACCATCACCTCCGAGGCGCGCAACGGTGCGCTGCAACTCGCGGGACAGCTCCTGCGCGAGGCCGTGCTCGGTCTCATGGACCTGAATCAGAGCCGCAACGAGTTCCGCAACCGCTTTCGCATGCCGCCGCCGGCGGCGAGCGAAGGCCCCGAATCGCCGCTCAACTTCTCTCAAGGCGTCGATGAAGCGCTTGTGCGGCTCCTCACGACGACTTCGACGCGCTCGGGCTCGGTAGATGCGGTGCGCGATAATTTCAGGGAGCTCAAGGCTCAAAATGCCGCCAGCCTCGCCGCGAGTCGTGCGGCATTCGAGGAATTCATCGGACGGGTGGATCCGAAGGAGCTCGAGGAGCGCTTCGAGCGCGCCACCAAGCGCGGCGTGTTCGGCCAGCAGAACAAGTCCAAGTACTGGGAGTTATACGCCGAGATGTTCCCCGGTCTCACGCAGCGGTCGGCCGACGGGTTTCCGCATGTCTACACCGAGGCCTTCGCGAAGGCCTACGACGCGAAGCTGCGAGCCTCGATGCCGGCGCGGCGCAACCCTTTCGCCGGCGACCCATCCGACTCCGCCGGCGCACCCCTCGCAGCCGCGGACAAGTCGTAGCTCGGAAGCGGCTGGGGGAGTCCCCGCGTGCGAATCCTGATCGTCGAGGACGATGACATCGTCGCCGACGCCATCGCTCGCGGATTGTCGGCCGATTATTCGGTGCTGCGCGTGGCGAGTGCCGAGGCCGCGCGGGCCGCCCTGGAAACCGAGCAGTTCGCGCTCGCGGTGGTCGACGTGGGACTGCCCGGCGCCGACGGCCTCACCCTGGTGCGCAGGCTTCGCGGCGCGGGTGTCGCGATGCCGACGCTGATGCTCACCGCCCGCTGTACCCTCGCCGACAAGGTGAAGGCGCTAGACACCGGCGCGGACGACTTCCTGTCGAAACCGTTCGAGCCGGCCGAGCTCGCGGCGCGCTGTCGCGCACTCGTACGCCGCGCGGGCGGCGCCTTGGACGGCCTTCTCAAGCTGAACCGCCTGACGATCGACCTCAACGGCCGGCGGCTCTCGATCGATGAGGCCGAGGTGCAGCTCACCGCGCGCGAGTGGTCGGTCCTCGAGTGCCTGGTGCGCAAGATCGGTCAGATCGTCTCCAAGGAGCGGGTCCAGCAGGCGCTCGCGGGGCCCGAGCAGGACATCACCCCCAATGCCGTGGAAGTGCACGTCTCGAGACTGCGCGCGAAGCTGGGCGATGCCGCGGTGATCCGCAGCTTGCGCGGCCTCGGCTACCGGCTGGAAGAAGCGAAGAGCGCGTGAGCTCCTCCATCAGCCGACAGTTGGTGCTCTGGCTGGCGGTGCCGCTCATGCTGCTGGCCTTGTGCGGAGCACTGCTCCACTACTTCAACAACGTAGCGCCGAGCGTCATCGGCCGCGACCAGCGCCTGCGCGAGGCGTCGAACGCGCTCATGGCGCGCATCGAGGTGAACGACGGACGGGTCACGCTCGACACCGCCGCCAACGGCAAGGCGCCGCTGCCTTCGGCCGACTCCGTCACCTATGCCGTGCGCGATGCGCGGGGGCGCCTGCTGTTGGGCGACGCGCAGTTGCCTGCCGTGTCGATCGCGGATGCAAGCGACCAGGTATTCGCGCTCGCGCGCGTAGACCATCGCAACGTGCGCACGCTGACCTCGCGCTTCGATACGGCCGCGGGCGTACTCCTGTTGTCGACCGCGGACATCCGTGCCTCGAGCGAGCCGGCGGCTCGCTTCGGTCTCATGAGCACTCTCTTGTGGGATTTCGTGCAGCTCGACTTGACGCTGGTGCTCGTCTGGGTCGGCATTCAGTTGGGTCTCCGGCCCATCAAAAAATTGCGCGATGAGATCGGGCGCCGCTCCGCGCTCGATCTGCGCCCCATCAACGAATCGTTCGTGCCCCGGGAAATCGCGCCGGTGGTGGTCACGCTCAATCGCCTCTTCGAGATGCTGCGCACCTCGGTGCAGGCGCAACGGCAGTTCATCGCCAACACGGCGCATCAACTGCGCACCCCGATCACCGGAATGCAGGCGCAGCTCGAGTTGCTGGCGGCCGAGCCCGCGGCGGCGCCGATCAAGCATCGCCTCGCCACGTTGCAGGAAGCGATCCGCCGGCTGTCGCATTCGGCGAACCAGTTGCTGAGCCTGGCCCGCGCCGATCCCACCGTGAACATCGCTGCCAAGAATGAGCGCGTCGCCCTCGACGCCATCGTCAGGGAGGTGGTGGCGAAGTTCTTCGACCGCGCGCTCGCCTCGGAGATCGATCTCGGCGCCGAAGTGCAGCACGCCTCGATGACGGCGGATTCCTCGCTACTCGACGATCTGTTGAGCAATCTGGTGGACAACGCGCTGAAATACACGCCGGCCGGAGGCACGGTGACGGTGAGCGCCGGCGAGCGGCACGGCAAGCCCTTCATCGCGGTCGAGGACACCGGCCGCGGCATCCCGCCAAGCGAGCGCCAGCACGTCCGGCAACGCTTCTACCGGCTGCCCGATTCGCCGGGACACGGCAGCGGTCTCGGCCTAGCGATCGTCGAGGAAATCGCACGCCTGTACGAGGGCACGCTCACCATCGATGCCGGTCCGAATGGAGCCGGAACGCGCGTCTCGGTGGAATTCAGCCAAAGTTAAATCGAGGAAACGGCCGTCCGATGGGCGAGAATCGCGGCATTCCGTGTCGGGAGTTTGCGACGCGCGCGACGTTGTGTGAGATGCATCACAGTTATTCCCGGTTCAGGGAGAGCCTCCGTCAGCTTGGTGCAAGCATCCTGACGTAGTATCGCCCCCTATGAAAACGTCGCCCCTACACGGATGCGTGGCCGGCTTCACGGTGACCGAGCTCGTGATGGTCATGACGATCATCGGCGTCATCGCAGCGATCGGGGTGCCGTCGTTCAAGTACGTGACGACGTCCAACCGGATCTCGAGCGAGATCAACGGACTCCTGGGCGACATGCAGTTCGCGCGCAGCCAGGCGCTCAAGCAGGGCCTGACGGTGACCGTGTGCACCTCCTCCAACAGCACCGCCACGAACCCCAGCTGCAACATCGGCGGAGCCGGCAACGTCTGGAACACCGGCTGGATCGTCTTTCTGGACAGTAACGGCAACCAGCAAGTCGATCCCGGCGAACAGGTGATACGCGTCCAGCCGCCCTTCAACGGCACGGATACCTTGATCTCGAGCGTCGCGTACGCGGCAGCGACTTACAATCGTTTGGGCTACGCGCCCACCCCCACGGGCAGCACGATCAACATCAACCTGCACGACAGCAGCAACACATCGGCCTGGACGCGCTGCCTCGCGATCACAGCGTCCGGCTCGGTGACGACCGAGAAATATGGAGCGGGGACACCAGCATGCAACTGATCAACCTCGAACGAGCACGCAGCCGCGGTGCATGCACCGCAGGACCCGCCTACCGACGCGCCCGCGGCTTCAGCCTCATGGAAGTGATGGTGGCCCTCGTGGTGTCGACCGTGGGGCTGCTCGGTCTCGCCAAGATGGAGGCTCTCGCGCTCTCGAGCACGAGCGTCGCCGGCTCGCGCTCGCTCGCGGCCATCGAGGCCGCCAGCCTCGCCTCGGCCATGCACGCGAATCCGGGCTACTGGGCGGCCGGCGCTGCGCTGCCGAGTGTCGTCATCACGGCGGGCACCCCGTATTCGGCACCCACGTCCTGTTTGAACGTCGCGGGCCCCGGGAGCTGCACTCCGGCGAACATGGCGGCTTACGACTTGAACCAGTGGTCGACCGCGCTCAACTCGGTGCTGCCGGGCTCGCTCGCCACCATCAACTGCTCCCCGGGCAGCTCTAACTCTCCGGTGACTTGCACCATTCAGCTGCAGTGGACGGAGAACGGAGTCGCCGTGAGCGCGCAGCAATCGCTGATGAGTTCCTTGGCCACGCCGACCTACGTCTTGTTCGTGCAGCCATGACCCGCTTCGAGAGACAACGGTGCCCGAATCCGGGCCGCTGCGCGCACGGATTCACCTTCGTCGAGATCATGATCGCCATCGCGCTGGGGCTGTTCCTGATCGGCGGCTTGCTGACGCTCGTGCAAGCGATGCGCCGCACATCCACCAATCAGAGCGGCCTGTCGCAGCTGCAGGACAACGAGCGCATGGCGATGCAACTCATCGCGGACGTGGTGCAGTCGACCGGGTACTTCACGAACCCGGTCGTCAACACGGCCGCCTCGCAGTTCCCCGCGGCCACTTACGGCCCTGCGGTCTTCACCTACAGCGGACAGGCTCTCATCGGCAACGTCGGCGCCCCCGACATCATCACCACGCGCTACCAGACGGCGGGGACGAATTTCGGCGACAACGTCATCAACTGCACCGGAAACTCGAGCAGCTTGCCCGCGAGCTTCGTGAACCAGATCACCGTCGCGAACAACTACCTGACCTGCACGCTCTGGCTCAACAACGTCGCCCAACCCGCCGTGGCGCTCGTTCCGGGCATCACCAACATGACGGTTTTGTACGGCGTACAAACCGGCCAGGGCGCTGCCACCAATTCGGCGGACACCTACCTCGATGCCGGGCAGGTGACCGCCGGCAACTACTGGAATGCGGTCAAATCGGTGCAAGTCACGCTGACTTTCGTCAACCCCATGTTCGGACAGCCGGGGCAGACCAGTCCCACCATCAATTTCACCCGCACCATCGACGTCATGAACAAGACCGGGGTGGTCACATGAGCGGCATGCGAAGGCCGCAGCGGGGCATGGTGCTGGTGACGGCGCTTCTGATGCTCATCGTCGTCACCATCCTCGCCCTCGCCATGTTCAGAAGCTTTGGCCTGGACGAGAAGATCGCCGGCAACTTGCGCGAGAAGCAACGTGCACTGAGCGCGGCCGAGACCGCCGAGCAGTACGCCGAGTACTGGCTGACGAGCGGCGGCGGCAGCGCGAATTCCCCGATGGTCGTATGCGGGAGCGTGGTCGCGGCGAGCGCACCGCAGATCTGCAGCAACGCACTCGCCTCCGCTGCCTCGCTCCCCTGGCAGGCGAGCGGCAATCCCGTCGGCGTCACTTACACACCCACCGTACCGAGTCCCATGAACGTGACCACGACGCCGGTGCAAGGCAGTTATTACGCGACGCCGGCGTTCTACATCCAGTATCTGGGCACGAACGCGACCGGCACGATCTACCAGATCGATGCGCAGGGTTACGGCGGCAGCCCGGATACGGTAGCCGTGGTGGAGTCGACTTACATCGTACAGACGAGCGTCAAGGACCTGAGTGCGAACCAATGAACACCAAACATCTTTTGACCTACATCCTGCTCGCGCTCGGCGGCAGCTGGCTGCCGCTCCGGGCTCCGGCGCAACCCACATCGCCGAATTGCACGAGCACACAGGTGTCGGAAAACTTCACCGGCTACACGACGAATTGCCAGTGGTACTTCTTCGGCGGCGCCTGCATGACCGCCGGCAACATTCCCTTCACCGGGACCTCGAGCCCGGGACCGTTGCCTCAGTGCTTGAATGATCCTTACTACGGCGCTCAAACGCAGGTCGGCGGCAACAGCGGCAACTTGAACACGGCGCCCGACACGCCCATCACGGGCGGCGCGCTGCGCTTCACGAACGATGCCAACGCCCAGAGCGGCGCGATCGTGTCCAATTTCGCATTCGCGCTCGCAAATAACGGCTTGCAAGTCACCTTCACCACCGAGACCTACGAAGGCGACAGTGGCGGCGGCAACAACGACGGCGCCGACGGCATGAGCTTCTTCCTGGTGGATGACAGCTACGTCGAGAGCGCCAATCCCGTGACCGGCACCTCTTATGGCGCCAACAACGGCGGCCCCTACGGCGTGACGCTCGGCGACTGGGGCGGCAGCTTGGGCTACACCTGCTCGAACACGAACGACAGTGTCGGCCAGGGCTACGCCGGCATGATCGGCGGCTATATCGGCCTCGGCATCGATGAATTCGGAAACTTCCTGAACGGCGACACGATCGATGCCGCCGGCAACGTCGCTTACTACGGTGACAACACTGCGAGCGGCTACGGCTACGTGCCCAACCGCGTCGGCCTGCGCGGCGCAGGAGCGACCGCGTGGGCGTACCTGAACCAGTCGCCAACCACTTCCGCGTACTACCCTTCCACGCTCACGGCCGCCCAGCGGGACATCGCGGTCCATCAAGCGTGCCAGACCGGCTACGTCTGGGACTATACCGCCGCGTCCACGACAGCCAGCGTCACGTACACGAACGGCGTCTTCAATCCGTACAACGCGAATCCGCAGCCGGCCATTGCTCTGACCAACTATCAGGCGATCCCCAACGCGTTCAAGATCTTGCCGACCAAGATCGCGAACGAGGCGGCCCTTTTTCGCGGTTACGCGACGCCTGCGACCACCGGGGCGACCTACGGCATACCCATCACCTACAGCCTGTCCATCTCGACGGGCGGCCTTTTGAGCCTCTCGTATAGCTTCGGGGGCGGTGCTTATCAGCCCATCATCACGGGCCAGAGCATCATCAACAACGGCGCGCTGCCCTCGATGGTGCGTTTCGGCTTCGGCGGCTCGACCGGTGGATCGCGCAACATTCACGAGATCATGTGTTTCCAGGCATCGCCGCAAAACAGCTCCGCGAGCTCCGCCGGCCTGAACCAGAAGCAAACCGCCAAAGTGCAGACCGGCACGCAGGTCTACTTCGCGTTCTACAACGCCAACAACTGGACCGGCTCGCTGACCTCGCAATATCTCGACTCGCCGGACGGCGTGACCCTGCAGATCGATCCTCTCGTCAACTGGGATGCGTCCTGCGTGCTTACCGGTGTGCCCGCCACACAAACGTGCGCCTCGACCGGTGCGGCCGGCCCCATTCCCGCTCCGGACCCCGACGCCGGCCGCGTCATATTGACTTACAACCCGGTCACCGGCTCAGGTGTTCCATTTACCTGGTCGAATGCAGGCGCTACTCCCTTGTCGGTGGGCGAGCAAGCGCGTCTGGATGATTACGATCCGGAGCCGACTTCCAATCCCCCGTGGCCCTTCGCTCCGAACCTGCGGCTCGAATACCTGCGCGGCCAGCGTACCGATGAGCAAAACGCCTACGGCGTCGACCCCGCGGCCACCCCGCAGGCCGCAACGACCCCGCCCGCGGCGGCGCCGCCGCCCACCGGCTTTCGCAAACGCACGAGCGTGCTCGGCGACATCATCGACTCGAGCCCGACCTGGGTAGGCGCCCCCTCCGCCGCCTTTCCCAGCACGTGGAGCGATTATCTGTATCCGGGCACGCCCATGCCCGAGAACAGCGGCGCGAACTACGGGGCATTCAAGAGTACCTATACCTCGCGCATGAACGTCGTCTACTCCGGATCCAACGACGGCTTTCTGCACGGATTCCGCACGGGATTCTACGACCCGAGCGGCCTTCTCGACGGCACCACACCCACGAGCCCCTACGGCGCGACCGACAACGACGGCCAGGAAGTCCTCGCGTACATGCCCGCCTACGTGGTGAACGGCATCAACACCGCCAGCTCGTTCAACAGCGTCACGGGCACCCGCGTCCAGGACCCCTCGGGGGACTACACCAGTCCCCTCTATGCCCATAAGTTCTCCGTCGACGCCACGCCGGGAGACGGCGATCTGTACTACAACGGCCAGTGGCATTCTTGGCTGGTGGGCGGACTCGGCGCGGGCGGCAGCGCCATCTACGCCCTCGACATCACGAATCCCGGCATCGGTGCGAACACGGCGACCAGCACCTTCACACAAGCGAATGCTGCCAGCCTCGTCGTCGGCGAGTGGTCTAGCTCACTCGTGTACACGACCACGGGCACCGGCCCTTATACGTCGCAGGTCACCGGCGCGACCACCACCTTCTCTTGCGCCAACGTGGCGACCTGCGGCAACAGCCTGGGCAAGACGTACGGCACCCCTCAGATCCGCCGCTTCCACAACACGGTTGCGAATACTGCCAACGGCGCGGGCTCCTGGGGTGCCGTGTTCGGCAACGGCTTGGGCAGCTATAACGGCGATGCCGGCATCTTCGTCATGCTCGCGGGCACCTCGGGCGGACAGCCCACGTTCTATTATCTCAGCACCGGCTACGGTTCGCGCACCGGCACGCCCAACGCCATCGAGTTCGTGTCCCCTGCGGATCTCGATGGCGACCACATCATCGACTACGTGTACGCGGGCGATATCCTCGGAAACGTCTGGCGTTTCGATCTGACCGACCAGAATCCGAGCAACTGGACGGTGATGCAGGTCGGCGGCGTGCCAACCCCGATTTACTCTTCGCCTTCGGGAGCTCCGGTCACGACCAAGGTGATCGTCGCCGCCATCGCTTCGACGCCGAATCCCCGCATCCTCATCGAGTTCGGCACGGGGCAGGAGACCAATTTCAGCAACACCGCGCCCGCCGGCTACTCCGCCACCCAGCAATACCTCATCGGTGTGTGGGACTGGAACATGAGCAAGTGGGATTCGATGTCCAACATCGTCTACGACGCCCTGTCGACCACCACGACGCCGCTCGCTCCGGTTGCCGGCGGTGTTCCCGCACCCATCAACGGCCTGAGCCTACTCGAACAGCAGAGCATTACGGGCTCGTACGATCAGAGCGGCGTGGCGAGCAGCGCCTCGACTTCCACCACGACCGCTGCCTACTACCGCACGGTCAGCAGCAACTGCATCGGCTGGGCCGATTACAATACGGGATGCACGAACTCCAACCAGTACGGTTGGTATCTGCCCCTCGGCACGGGATATGCCAACGTGAACGACCCGAGCTATCTCACGGCGACGACGAGCACCGGCGCGGCCTTCGTGGACGAGCAGGTCATTTTCAACCCCGTGCTCGAGGGCGGCGTTTTCCTCGTGAATACCACTATCCCGCCGACCACCAGCCTCAACACCTGCTCCTCGACCAATACGGGCGGCTGGACCATGGCGATCGACCCGGCGACCGGCGGTGCCCTGCCAAAATCGTACTTTCCCTTGAATGGCACCAGCATCAACGGCCAAACCGCAAGCGGCTCGGCGCTCTCCGGAACAGGCAGCCCGTCGACTGTACAGTTCAACCCGACCAGCGGCGGCACTCAGACCTACCTCGTGACGCAAAATACCGGAGGTACCGGCACCATCGTGGCGGTGAATCCACCGGGCGGCTCACTGGGTAGTCGCCTCACCTGGATCGAGAGGCGCTAGCACATGCAGGTGAATCAGAGGGCGCGCGCGTGCGCCGAACACCGCGATCGAGGTTTCACGCTGGTCGAGCTCATCGTCGCCATGGTGATTCTCGCTACGCTCGCGGCCATCGCGATTCCCTCGTACAGCATATATGTGCTGAAGTCCCATCGGACGGAGGCCAAGTCTGCGCTGCTCGATCTGGCGAGCCTCGAGGAACGCTACTTCAGCACGGCCAACACTTACAGCTCGAACCCCACGGACTTGGGCTACAACGCGGCGGGAACGCCGTTTCCCGTGGGCAGCGGGTGGTACAACATCACCACCCTCACCGTGACTGCCGCCCTGCCCCCGACAGCCTTGATTCCCGGAGGGACGCCGGCCACCTACACCGTTACGGCGACCGCCGTGGGCCAGCAGGCGGCCGATACCGCCTGCGCGACCTTCTCCATCAACTCGGCCGGCCAGCAAACCGCGACGGGAACCGATCCGACCGCCAGCGTCGATTGCTGGCAAAACTAGCGACCGCGCCTACTCGACCGCCGCCCTTCCGCGGCGCTTACTCGACCGCCGCGCTTACTCGACCGCGTAGCCGCGTCCCTCGACGCAAGCCACCATGGCCCGCTGATAGTCCGACCCGTTCGCGGTGCTCGCCCCCGCCTGATGTGCCGCCCATTGCTGGCAATCACGGCGATCGACCGACTCCTGATCTGCGCTCTGCCCGTTTTTCGGGTACATGTTGAGCTGCGCCTGCAGCCCCATGCTCACCGGATTGGCGGTAGGCGCGGGCGTCGCGTTGGGCAGCGGATAGGCACCCGGGCCCGAATCGGGGGCCGGTCCCTGCTGCGGCAAAGGCGCCGATTGCGGCAAAGGCGCCGACTGCGGCATGGCGCCCGGAGGCGGCCCGTTGTACTGAGGAGCCGCCTGCGGCGCAGGGCCCGGCGGCGGATACGCATCGGGCCCGGGGCCCGCCTGCGGCGGAGCACCGTCGGGAGGCGCTGCGGAGCCGTTCGGATCGGCAACCGGCGGCGGGTCCGTCGCCACATAGCCCGCATAGCCCGGGTCCCAGGTGTAGTACGCGTCGTCCGCGTAGTAGTACGGCACGCCGCCGTACCAGTAAGTCGCATACGCCAGCGGCAGCACCGGGAGGAACCAGGCAAAGCCGGGTCCGTAGAACGCCCGCGGCCAAAACCCGCCGTGCCACCAGCCGCCGCCCCACCTCGCACCGGAGGAAAAGCCGTGGTACCCCCATCCATTGCGGTAACCGCCATAGCCACCCCAGCCGCGGCCGGCATAGCCGCCGTGGTATCCGCCGTAGGCGCCATGGGCCGCGTACCCGCCATGGGCCGCGGCGTAGCCGCCATGGGCCGCGTAGCCGCCCGCATGACCTGCATAGCCGCCGTACCCGCGTGCGGGCGCGGCGTAGTGCGCGCCGCCGCCAAAGCGGGCGGCGCCCCCGCTGTAGTGCGGCGCCGCGGCATGAACGCCACCGCCCGCGTGGCCACCACCGCCGAAATGGCTTCCGCCCCCGCCTCCGCCGTGGCCTCCGCCGCCCGGACGCGCGAGCACCGGCGCCGCGGCCACCAGAGCGCCCAAGATTCCAACCGCCAGAGTCATTCTTCGCTTCATGAGTGTCTCTCTTTCATCACCCGGCCCCTTCGGCGTCCAGGTGCAACCTGTTCAGGATTCCTCTATGACGAACAACGCGACACCGGGTCGCGGGTGTACATAACTTGAGTGAAGAATCGGCAATCCGCTATACGCGCAATGCCGGCGGGGTGCGTCAGTCAATGCGCCATTTCGCAGTGAACATAATGAGCGCCGTGCGGCCAGGCTCCGGCTCGAAATATTGGCCGTTGCTCGCGTTCACGATCACAGATCCGACATAGGAGCGGTCGGTGAGGTTATCAAGCCGCAAGTACTCGCTGAATTGCCAGCGAGACGTGCGCTGGGTAAAGCCCGCCCGCCAGTTGGTCTGCCAGTAGCCGTGCGCAAATGCTGTGTTGCGATCGTCGGCGAAAATGCCTGCCCGCGCCTGCTCCTCCACGGTCGTGGAGAATCCAGCCGGCGCAAAGCTCCAGGTGAGACCGCAGTACAGGGCATTGCGCGGGACCGCCGGCAGATAGCTGCCGGGGTCGACCGTGACGGGCAGGCAGGGCGTGCCCACGCAGGTCTGGTACGCCTGACCCACGACTGCGCGAATGAAGGTATAGGCAACTCGCGCCGAGAAGCCGCCGACCCAGTCGGCATCGACGGCGAGCTCGGCGCCATGACGCGCGGTATTGCCGATGTTCTGTTCGACCGAGCGGCCGTTGAAGTTCTGCAACACAGCGAGCTCGTCATGGGTCTCGATGTAGAAACCGGCGAGCTCGGCGCGCACGGCGCCCGTGCCTGCCTTGAGGCCCACCTCGTAGTTGTTGCTGCGCGCAGGCTTCAGCGCAATGTTCAGTCCGGGGAGGCTCCCATTGACGGAACGGTAAGCAAGATCGTTCAGGGTGGGGGTCTCGAAGCCCTTGCCGTAGGAGGCATAGAGATTGACCGCGCGGGCTGCATGGAACAGGACCGCGCCCACGGGACTCACCGCGGTGTAACGTACGCTCGAGTGGGGCTCGGTGGTACCCGGAAGGTGATCGTTCGAGCTCACCTCGACCAAGTTGTTGCGCACGCCTGCGGTCACGCGCCACAGCGCATCCGGATCCCATTGCGTTTGCAAATACTGATCGACGTCGTATACATGATTCGCCTCGTCGCGGCGCACCGCGCCCTCGACACCGAGCTCATCGCCGACGTAGTCGAGGTAGCCGAAGCGTGTCTCCTCAAGATCGTCGTAGGCGAGGCCTCCGACGGTTTGAAGGCGCATATCGCCCCACGCGCGCTCGTCGGTGAGATGCGAGTCGATGCCGTAGAAGGCGCGCCTCAAATCGATGACGCCGCCCGGATAGAGAGGCTCCTTTTCCTGCGTCGCCCGCGGTATGGCTTGAAATTGGGTGGTGGCGCGATGCCCGGCGTAGACCGTGGTCGAAAGCGCATTCTCGGCGCTCAATGTGTAGTCTAGGATGGCGCCGGCTTGCTCCTGATTGAGCGACTTGCGCGTGTTGTATTGCACGGCGCCGTTGCCGGCCTGGGCCGGGTTCGAGGCGAGCTGCGCCTGCGTGAGCCCGAGCGGATCTTGCACGAAGGGTGTCTGGATGGCGTTGCCGACGAGGGTGAGCTTGACCGCTTCGTTGAACGTGAGACGCAGCACGCTGTTGACATTCTCGCGCTCGGCGTTGCTGTGATAGCGATAGCCATCGGTCTGAAAGTGCACGGCATCCACCACGTAGTTGACGATGCCCTCCCCACCGGTCGTCTTCAGCGCATAGCGCTCGCTGTTGAAAGTGCCGTATTGCGCGGTCCCGTCGATGAAATAGCCGAGCGGCGCTTCCTCGGTGAACAGAGAAATCACTCCGCCCGAGGAGTTGCCGTAGAGCGCCGAGAACGGTCCGCGCAGCACTTCCATCCGATCGGCGGAGCCCAGATCGAACTGCGAGAACTGGCCCTGCCCGTCCGGCATGGTTCCCGGGATACCGTCGGAGTAGAGGCGCACGCCGCGCACACCGAAGCTCGATCGCGCGCCGAAGCCGCGCACCGAGAGCTGCACGTCCTGGGCGTAGTTTTGCCGGTTCTCCGCCGATACGCCGGGCACCGTCATCAACGACTCGGAGATGTTCTCCTCGAGCTGGCCCTCCTGAATCTCGACCCGGCCGACCCGGTCGACCGAGGCGGCCACATCGAAGCTCGATTCGGCGACGCGGGTGGCGGTGACCACGATGGGCGAGAGATCGGTGGGGGCGTCCCCTTCGGCCTGGGCGGGAGCGCACCATGGCATCGCCCGCATCACCGAAAGGACCAGCCCGACCCGTTTGTACCTCACGCGTTCATCCCCATTCCGTCGCCGGCTAACCGTGCGCGCACGGTGCGGTCTTTGCACGGATGTTATGTCATCATTTCGGCAGGCGCATCCTGAGGCGATCCGACGGCGGAACGGGCTGGTTGCTCGAGGGCCACGTGGATCACGGAAACGCGCTCGCGCAGGACAGCACCGTCCTCGCCTTGAGTGCTTTAGACCGCCTTCAGCGCCTGCTCCAGATCCGCGATGAGATCATCGGCATGTTCGATGCCGACGGAGATCCGGATCAAGCCCTCGGTGATGCCGATGCGCTCGCGCGTCTCCTTCGGCACGCCCGAATGCGTGGTGCTCGCCGGGTGTGAAATGAGCGTCTCGGTGCCGCCCAAGCTCACCGCGAGCTTGATCACCTGCAGCCCATCGAGCAGCCGAAACGCCTCCGCCTCGCCGCCTTTCACCGAGAAGCCGAAGGTCGATCCCGCGCTTTCGCATTGCTTCTTGAATACCGCCTTGCGCGGATCGTCGGCGTCGAGGAACCCCAGATAGTTGACGTCCGCGATCTTCGGGTGGGCGCTCAAGTATTTCGCCACCAGCGCGGCATTCTGCGCGGAGCGGTGCATGCGCAAGGACAGTGTCTCCATCGAGCGCATGATCATCCAGGCGGTGTTCGGATCGAGCTGCGTGCCGAGCGCGCCGCGCAGTCTCTTGATCGGATCGACCATATTGCGAGCGCCGACCACACCGCCGGCCACCAGATCGGAGTGGCCGCCCACGTACTTGGTCAAGGAATAGAGCACGATATCCGCGCCGTGCGCGAGCGGGCGCTGAAAGACCGGGCCGAGGAACGTGTTGTCCACCAGCACCGGAGGACGCGTCCCGCCCTGCTCCTTGCCGATCCTCTCGGAGATTTCGCGCATGAGCGCGAGATCGACCACGCTGTTGGTCGGATTGGCGGGCGTCTCGGTCATGATGAGGCAGATGCGGCCGCCCTTCTCCCGGGCCAGCGCCCGCGCGCGCTCGGCCGCCTCCGTGACGGCGCCGCGATCGTGGCCCGCGGTGAAGCTCACCGCGCTCACGCCGAAGGCGGGCAGCGTCTTGTCGATCAAGGTCTCCGTCCCGCCGTACAACGGCTGGCTCATCAGGATCACGTCGCGCGGGCGCACGTGGGCCCAGAGAGCCGTCGAAATGGCGGACATGCCGCTCGAGAACACGGCCGCTGTTTCGCCCTGCTCCCACAGGGCGAGCCGGTCCTCGAGCACTTCGAGGTTGGGATTGTTGAAGCGCGAATACACCAGGCCCGCCTGCGTGCCCGCGGTGGGCACGCGGCGTCCCGAGCTGTAGTCGAAGAAATCCTTACCGTCCTGCGCCGTCTTGAATACGAACGTCGAGGTCAAGAACACCGGCGGCTTGAGCGCTCCTTCTGACAACGATGGGTCGTATCCATAACCCATCATCTGCGTCTCGGGCTTGAGCTCGTGATTGCCGATTTTGCGTTTATGATATGCCTCGTAGCTCACGATGCCTCCAAAGCCTTTGCGATGAGCGACAATATACTCCGTGGGCCCGGGGCACGTTGCCTCGGGCGTGGAAAAATCGCAATGCTGCTCTTGGCCATCGCCGTCGCCGCCTTCGCGAGCACCCTCGCGGGAGGATTGCTCGCTCTCGGATTGCGCGACAAGCTGCACTTGATCCTGGGATTCAGCGCGGGCGCGGTGATCGGCGTGGCGTTCTTCGATTTGCTGCCCGAGGCAATCGACACGGCCCGAAACTTCCAGTCTGCCGCGACCATTCTCGCGTGGAGTGCGCTCGGCTTTCTCCTCTATCTTGTCCTGGACCGGATGCTGCTCATTCACGGCGATGGGCCTCCGCGCGCCAACGCCGGCGCGCTGGTGCTGTGCGCGCATAGCCTGCTCGACGGAGTCGCGATTGGATTTGCATTTCAGGGGTCACGCGGCGTCGGCCTCATCGTGGCCGCCGCGGTGCTCACGCACGATTTCTCGGACGGCGTCAACACGATGAACATCGTGCTGCGTAACGGCGGCCGGCGCGCGCTGGGGTTTCGCTGGCTGCTCGTCGATGCGGCGGCGCCGGCCGTCGGCATAGCTGCAACTCGCGTGTTCACATTGCCGACCAATCGTTTCGGCGTCGCGCTCGCGCTGTTCGGCGGCTTCTTTCTCTACATCGGCGCGAGCGATCTCATTCCCGAGAGCTTCCACGCCCATCCGAAGCTGCTCACCACGGTGATGACGCTCGCCGGCGCGGCGATTCTCTATCTCGCCGTTCGTCTCATCGTCTAGCGCCGCGTCACGCGGTGGGCGGGGCACCCCGGCGGCTCGTGACGGCGCTTCCCGCCGATGCGAGCATGATGCTCGCGACGGCGGCCCACTGAACGAGCGAGAGGCTCTCGTGTAGAAAGCACCAGCCGGAGAGCGCGCCGAGCGCCGGCTCGGCGCTCATGAGCACGCCGAAGGTGCGCGTCGGCAGGCGCGTGAGCGCGAACATCTCCAGCGAGTAGGGCAGCGCGCTCGACAAAAAGGCGACGCTGCATGCTACGGCCAAGATCCTGGGATCGAACAGCGCCGCGCTGGCCTGGACCAGGCCGACGGGCATTATCACGACGGCTGCGATCACGGTTCCGAGCGCCGTGCTCATTCCGCCGTGCAGAGCGCCCGCTTTCTGGCCGAACACGATATAAAGCGCCCAGCACGCACCGGCCGCGAGTGCGAATGCAACGCCGGACGGCGACAAGGGCGCGTGCCCTACCCCCACGGGCAACAACGCAACCAAGCCGAGAGCCGCGAGGCCGACCCAGACGAAATCGAGCGCGTGGTGCGAGGCGGCCATCGCGACGATGAGCGGACCGGTGAACTCGAGCGCGACCGCGATGCCGAGCGGTATGCGGGCGAGCGCCGAGTAGAAGCAGAGATTCATGACCCCCATCGCCACGCCATAGATGAGGAGGCTGCCGGTCTCGCGCGCCTTCGGGAGCCTGCGCCACGGCCGCCAGACGGCGAGCAGCATCAGGCTCGCAAGCGCGAGCCTCAGGGTTGTCGCGCCCGCCACGCCGACCCGCGGAAACAGGCCTTTCACGAGCGCGGCGCCCGTCTGCACGCTCACCATGGCCACGAGCAGCGCCGCGAGCGGAATCAAGGCCGCGCGGAGCGCCACGGAGGGAGACTTGAACCGGGAGGGCGGCGTCACAATAATCAGCTCGGAAGGTGCGTGAGAGTAGCATTCGAGGAGACCCGTGAGCGCTGTTGAATCCATCGTCCGGCTGCGCCCGCTCGGAGAGCCCGTCCCGCTCGACCGCAGCCGCGTCCCCCGCGATACCGTCGCGCTCGCCCGGCATTTACTCGGCAAAGTCCTCGTGCGCCGCTTCGGCACGCGCACCGTCACGGGCCGCATCGTCGAGACTGAGGCGTATCTGCAGGGCGATCCGGCGTGCCACGCGTTTCGCGGCATGACGGCGCGCAACCGCTCGCTGTTTCTCGACGTAGGACATGCTTACGTGTACCTGTGCTACGGCACCTCCTGGATGCTCAACGTGTCGAGCGAGGCCAGCGGCACGGGCGAAGGTGTCCTGTTGCGGGCGCTCGAGCCCTTGTCCGGGATCGAGCGCATGCAGCGGGGACGCGAGAGCGTACGCATCGCCGACATCGCGCGCGGCCCGGGACGCCTCGCGGCGGCTCTCGGCGTCGATCGCCGGCACGACGGCATCGACCTGTTTCGCCGCGGCGAGCTCTGGATCGGCAGCGACGCAAGCGAGGTCGGCCGGATCGGAGAAAGCGTGCGGATCGGCCTCACCAAGGGTGCCGACGCCCGCCTTCGTTATTACCTCGCCGGCAGCGGCTACTTGAGTGGCGGCCGCCGTCTCAACGTCTGATCCGATCGGCGAGCTCCTGCGCGCTCGATCCGTGGCCATCCTGGACGGTGCGCTCGCGACCGAACTCGAGCGGCGCGGCGCGGATCTGTCCGATCCGCTGTGGTCGGCGAAATGTCTGCTCGAGCGCCCTGAGCTCATTCGCCAGGTGCATCTCGATTACTTCCGGGCAGGCGCGCACGTCGCCACCACCGCGACCTATCAGGCAACGTTCGAGGGATTCGCCAAGCGCGGCATCGAGCGCGGCCGCGCCGCTCGTCTGATGCTCGAGGCCGTGTCGCTCGCCTGCGCGGCGCGCGATGAGTTTCGTGCGAGCCTGCCCACAGGCCCGCAGCCGCTCCTGCTCATCGCCGCCTCCGTGGGACCCTACGGCGCGATGCGGGCGGATGGCTCCGAATATCGGGGACGTTACGGGCTCACCGATCGGGAACTCGCCGACTTCCATCGGCCGCGGCTCGACGTGCTCGCCCGCTCGGGGGCGGATGTGCTCGCCTTCGAGACCCTGCCGTGCCTGCAGGAGGCCCTGGTTCTTGCGAAACTCCTCGACGAGTACCCCGGTATCACCGCATGGCTCGCTTTCTCTTGCCAGGATGGTGCGCGGAACAGCGAGGGTGAAGACATCGGAGCTTGCGCGCTGGCGCTCTCCGCACATCCGCGGATCGGTGCGATCGGCGTGAATTGCACGGCGCCCGAGTACGTGCGCGAGCTTCTCGAGCGGATGCGGCAGCGCGCGGCGAAGCCGCTGGTAGCCTATCCGAACTCGGGGGAGCGTTACGACGGCGAGGCGAAGCGATGGCTGGGGCCCGCCGCACATATCTCGCCGGCGCAGGCCAGGCAGTGGGTCGCAGCGGGCGCTCGCCTCGTCGGCGGATGTTGCCGCACGACGCCCGCGGATATACGCGAGCTCAGCGAGGCATTCGGCTAACCGCGCGCGACTCTCCGCAAGGCGGTGCCGTCCGCGTCAGTGATCGGAGAAGTGCGGCTCGCGCTTTTCGAAGAACGCGCGTACGCCCTCGACGCAGTCGTGAGTCTCGAGGGTCATCTCCTGCGCGCTGCGCTCGGCGCGCAACTGCTCCTGCAGCGAATTATCGAAGCTCGAGGTGTGGAGCGAGCGGATTTGTCCGAGCACGGCGCACGGGCCGCTCGCGAGACGCCGCGCCACCTCTTGCGCACGCGCGACCACCTCGGCATCGGGAACCACGGCATACGCCAATCCCCAGTCGAGCGCCTGCTTGGCGTAGATCTTCTCGGCCAGCATCAAGGCGGACAGGGAACGCCCCCCGCCGATGCGCCGCGCCAGGTGAAACGTGATGCCCGCGTCGGGCACCAGCCCGAGCCGCGCGAAGGAGGGGCAGAAATAGGCACTCTCGCCGACCACGAGGATGTCGCTGGCGAGCGCGAGGCTCATCCCCGCGCCGACCGCGGCACCGTTGACGGCGGCCACGATCGGAAAACGGAATCCGCTGAGACGCAGGATCAGGGGATCCATGAAGCGGCGCATCTCGAAATGCGCCCGTTGCCGGGCCTGCTGGCTCTTGAGATCGATGGAGTGCAGGTCCAATCCGCTGCAAAACACGTCGTTACTGCCGGTGATGACCACCGCCCGCGCGCCGCTGTCGCCTTTCTGAAGTTGATCGAGCGCGAGATGCATCGCGCGAATGATGGAGATGTCGATGGCATTGCTGGTTTGGGGCCGCTGAATGCTCAGGGTCGCAACGCCATCGGCTACCGCGACGGATAACGAATTCATCTTCTAAGATCCTCCGTTGACGGCGCCAGCCCGGCACCCCGGCCCCATATGTCAAACGGTCGAAAACCGTCGCTATGATCATGCGCCCTGTCGGGGATAGCTGCAACCAGGGCACGGCGCCTCCCCCACACGCCCGTCCGTCCGGGATGCCTCCCCCATCCTTAGGGGCGTCCCCGCATTGCAGCGGGGTTGTCGATGGGCGAAACTTCGGCGCCGCGATCGGCGCGGTTCGACGGGTGCTCCATGTTCTCGACAATTCCGCGCCTCGGCGCCTTACTGTTATTTGCAACCACCCTGACGGCCGCGCAGACGGCCCCTGCAGGTCGACAATCTCCGGGCGCCGCCGCCGGCCTCGAGAGCGAAATGCCCGGGACGTTCACCCCGCGCGTCGACACGTTCGACTACATCGAGCGCCAGGTCATGATTCCCATGCGCGACGGGGTGAAGCTCGAGACCGTGATCCTGATTCCGCGCGGCGCGCGCGCGGCGCCGATGTTGTTGACCCGCACGCCCTACGGCGCCACGGAGCGCATCGAGAAGGGAACCAGCGCTCATCTCGGCGCCCTTATCGACAGCACCGATGTCGCCGACGACGCGGTGGTGAACGGCGGCTACATTCGCGTGCTGCAGGACATCCGTGGCAAGCACGGCTCGGAGGGCGACTACGTCATGACGCGTCCGTTGCGCGGGCCCCTGAACTCGACCGCGGTAGATCACTCCACCGATACCTACGACACCATCGACTGGCTGGTGAAGAACGTGGCCGAATCGAACGGCAAGGTCGGGATTCTCGGCATCTCGTACGACGGATTCACCTCGCTCATGGCGCTCGTGAATCCGCACCCCGCGCTGCGCGCGGCGGTGCCGATCAACGCCATGGTGGACGGCTGGATGGGGGATGATTGGTTCCACAAGGGCGCCTTTCGGCAAGATAGCCTCCGCTACTTCCACGATCAAGAGGCTACGCGCAAGAGCGAGATCCACTGGTGGTCCGATCATTACGACGATTACGACACCTGGCTCGCCGCAGGCTCCGCGGGCGACATGGCCAAGTTGCACGGTCTCGACCAAGTGGGCTTCAACGGCAAGGTGATGAGCCACCCCGCCTACGATTCCTTCTGGCAAGACCAGGCGCTCGACAAGATCTTGGGCGAGCAAGGCCTCACCGTTCCGACCATGCTGGTGCACAGCCTGTGGGACCAGGAGGACATCTACGGCAATATCGCCCTCTATAAATCGCTCAAGGCGCATCATCCCGATCAACCCAACTTATATCTGGTGCTGGGGCCGTGGTTTCACCACCAGGAACGTCTCGAGAGCGATCGCATCGGCGACATCAAATGGGGCAGCGACACCGCCGCCTACTTTCGGGCGCACGTGCTGCGGCCCTTCCTGGATCATTTCTTGAAGGACGACGCACCCCCGCTCTCCATCGCACCGGTGACTGCGTTCGAAAGCGGCACCAATCGATGGGAGGATCTGCCCACCTGGCCGGCGGGCTGCCCCTCGGCGTGCAATATCGCGCGCGAGAAGCTCTATTTGCAGCCCGGAGGGAACCTCGGATTCACGGCGCCCGGCGGCGTGGAATTCGAGAGCTACGTATCCGATCCTACGAAGCCGGTGCCTTATCTGCCGAGACCGATTCATATCGAGGATGATGGTGAGTCGACCTGGGAAAGCTGGCTGGTGAGCGATCAGCGGGATGCCGCGGCACGCACCGACGTCTTGAGCTTCACCACGCCGCCGCTCGAGGAGCCGCTGAAGATGAGCGGCGAGCCGATCGCGAATCTCGTCGCCTCGACGACGGGCACCGACGGCGATTTCGTCGTGAAGGTGATCGATGTGTATCCGGATGAGGTGGGGCGCGACCCGAAGATGGGCGGCTATCAGTTGATGATCTCCGCCGATATCCTGCGCGGACGTTACCGCGACTCCTTCAGCGATCCGAAGCCCATCCCCTCGGGGAAGACTCAGGTGTTCCGCTTCGCCTTGCCGACCGCCAATCATGTGTTCCTGCCCGGGCACCGGGTGATGGTGCAGGTGCAGTCGAGCTGGTTTCCTCTCTACGATCGCAATCCGCAGTCCTACGTGCCGAATATTTTCTTCGCCAAACCGTCGGATTATCGGCAGGCCACCATCAAGGTATTCGACGGAGCCGGTCCGCTGGCGAGCTTCGTGGATATTCCGCTGGTAAAGTTCGCGCCCGTGCCGGCACGGTAGCCGGCACGGGCGCGACGCGGAGCGCGACTGGCGTTACTACTTCTCGTTCTTGTCGTTCTTCTCGGGCTTCGGCTTCGGCGCCGGCTTCGGCGCCGGCTTCGGGGCGGCCTTCACGGCGGGCTTCGGCGTCCCCGGATGCGCGCCCGACGGCGGCGTGTGGGTCGCATTGGCGACCGGAGCTTTGGGCGCCGTGGTCGGCGGATGCACGGGCTCAGTCGGCCGCGTTTCTTCGTGCTCCATCGGCCGCGCCGCATTGGCGGGCGGAGTGTGCGCCGGGGGCGTCACGGGCTTGAGCGGCGGCGCGCCCTTCGCGCCCACCACGCCCGGGCCGCTGAACGCGGCGGGACGCGCGGTGGCGGCAATGGCCGGATGCCCGCCGTTCGCCTTGGCCGAGAGCTGGGGGTTGCGCAGGGCTTCGTGCACATGCTGAGTCTGCGCGGGTGTCGGGGCGGTGTGCGGCTCGTTCATAGCCGTCCTCTCGGCGGGCGTCGGCTGGGCCGAGACACCCCCCGGTCCGTTGTAGCTCACGCGGTTCACGGTGACGTTGTTGATGACCGTTTTGTTCACGTAGGTGTTATGAATCACCGTCGTGTTCACGTTCACGACCGCCGTGTTGTAGGAGAAGTGGCCGCCGGCCCAGACGCCGCCGCCGAAGCCGACTCCGCCGTAGCCGAAGCCGTAGTTGACGCCGCCGTAGAATCCGACGTGCGGTCCCCAGTAGCCCGCATTGAACCTATAGACGCCGCCGACGAATCCCCAGTATCCCGGCGTCCAGAGCACGCCGACCACGGGCGGGGCGACCCAAGTGCCCGGGATCCAGTAGTAGCCGCCGGTCGAGAAGGCCCAGTATCCGGGCGTCCACATCCATCCGTCCTCGGGGCACGGCGGCTGCTGATACTCAGGCATCGGCGGCGGCGGCTCGGTGGCCTGCACCTCGATCGACACCGCTGGCGCAGCGACCTCGAAGGAGGCGGACGGCGGGGGTGGTGGAGGCGGCGGGGGCGGCACATAAACCGCAGGCTGCGGCACGCGCACCGTGGCCACGCAGCCGGTCAGCATGCTCACCGCGGCGACCGCTGCATAGAGCCCTATGCGAACCGTCAGGCTCGCACGAAAGTTTCCCAGTTTCGACATGTGACTGTCCTTTGAATGGTTTATGGGCGGCGTCGACTAGCGCGAGGACTCGCGCTAGACGAGCCGTTCCTTCGGCATATAACGTGACGCTCCGTCGGGCGGCTAGCTCCGTGAAGCAAATGTAACGACCGCCGCACGAGTGCAACGACCGCTGCGCGAGCTTCACGCGGCTCGAGTCTTGCCCAGTTTCGGGCTTATTACTGTTACCGGCCTCTCACTCGCCGATCGAGCGTCGGAAAGTCTCCGGCAGAAAGAAGAGCCCCACGACCACGGTCAAAGCGGCAACCACGATGGGATACCACAGTCCATAATAGATATCGCCCGTCGCCGCCACCATCGCGAAAGCGATCGTCGGCAAGAACCCGCCGAACCAGCCGTTGCCGATGTGATAAGGCAAGGACATTGCGCTGTAGCGGATGCGCGCCGGGAAGAGCTCGACCAGGAGCGCGGCGATGGGTCCGTACACCATGGTCACATAGAACACCAAAACGAACAGAATCAGCACCACCATCGGCTTGTTGATGGCCGCCGCGTCCGCTTTGTCGGGATAGCCGACGGCCGTCAATGCCTTCTTTGCCGAGCCCTGAAACTCGGCGATGGCTGCCTTGCGCTCCGCGCCGGTGAGCTGGCGCGGATCGGGCGCAGTGAGCGTGGTCTCGCCGGCCTTGATTTGCGCGACGCTTCCCGCCGGTCCGTCGACGCGCTGATAGGAGACGCCGGCCTTCGCGAGAAAGCTTTTCGCGATGTCGCAGGATGTCGAGTCGAACTTGTTCTTGCCCACCGGATCGAACTGCACGGAGCATTGCGCCGGATCGGCAGTCACGCTGACCGGAGCGCTCGCCTGAGCCGCGGCCAACGCGGGATTGGCGTAGAAAGTGAGCGCATGGAACAGCGCGGTGTAAGTGACCGCGGCGATCAGGCATCCGGCGAGGATGATGGGTTTGCGGCCGATTCGATCCGACAGCCAGCCGAAGAAGATGAACGCGGGAGTGGCGAGCGCGAGCGCGATGGCGGTCAAAATGTTGGTGGTCGCGCCGTCGACGCGCAGGATCCGCTCCAGAAAAAAGAGCGCGTAGAACTGTCCCGTGTACCACACGACGGCCTGTCCCATCACCGCGCCCAAGAGCGCGATCAAGACGATCTTCAAATTGCTCCAGCGGCCGAACGCCTCCGCGAGCGGGGCCTTCGAGGTGGTGCCCGCTCGCTTCATGCTCGTGAACACCGGGCTCTCGTCGAGCTTCATGCGGATCCAGAGCGAGACGAGCAAGAGCAGCAGCGAGACCAGAAATGGAATGCGCCAACCCCACGCCTTGAAGGCGTCCTCGCCCATGCCCGTGCGCGTACCGATGACGACGAGCAGTGCTGCGAACAAGCCGAGCGTGGCGGTGGTCTGGATCCAGCTCGTGTAGAGCCCCCGTTTGCCCGGCGGGGCGTGTTCCGCCACATACGTCGCCGCGCCGCCGTATTCGCCGCCGAGCGCCAGGCCCTGCAACAAGCGAAGCAGCACGAGCCCGATGGGCGCCCAGATACCGACGGAGGCGTAGCTCGGCAGCAAGCCGACCAGGAAGGTGGCGCCGCCCATGATGCTCATGGTGATGAGAAAGGTGTGCTTGCGTCCGACCAGATCGCCGAGCCGGCCGAACACCAGCGCGCCGAAGGGACGCACGGCAAATCCGGCGGCGAAGGTTGCCAGCGCGAAGATGAAGCCGGTGACCTCGTTCACGCCTGAGAAGAACTGCGAGGCGAGGATGGTGGCGAGCAATCCGTAGATGTAGAAGTCGTACCACTCGAACACCGTGCCGAGCGAGGATGCGCCGATCACCAGCCATTGATTGGGCGCCGCCGTCTTCTCCACGGGCAGGTCCGCCACGGTCGTCGTATTGTTCATGCCATCCCCCGTTTTATTTCATGAATGTCGAGACTAGCCCGCCTTCGGGCTAGTGCTTGGGCGGCGCCGCCGTGATGATGGCGCGCAGCTCCTTGAGCTTCCCCTTGATGACCGCTGCGTTGTCCGGACCCATGCGCAGGAGCAGCTTCTCGCCGGCGGGTAGCGCCTCGAGCTTCGGGTCGGCGAAGGTGTACAGCACGTTGGGCCGAGTGAGCTCGATGGGACCGCGGGGCTCCGGTGTCGCGAGCAGCGAATCGATCACGTGCACCAGCCGGTCGTTGAAATAGCCATTCGGGTATCCGAGGCTCTGGTACGCGCTTTGCAGCAAGGGATAGAAATGGAAATACGTATCCGCGACGCGCTGCATGTCGAGCTGGCGTACGACGTTCACCATCGGGTCGTAGCGTGCGAAATTTTTCGGATCGAGCGTGGCGTGCACCTCGTCTCCCTCGACCAGGAACGGACCCTGGACCCCGACGGTCGGCCGTTTCGCGGCCGGGACCTTCTGACGCGGCAGGTTGTCGATGGTGACCACCACATGACGGACGATGTCCTCCGGGACCACGTACTGCATGGCGTTGGCGCCCACCAAGGCGCTGAGCGCTTCCTTCATGGCCGGGTCGCTGTCGTTCAAGGGGGGGAGCGGTGCGGACTGGGAAGAGGCCGAGCCCGGCACCGGGTGCTCGATCGCGGGCTCGCTGCCGGCGGCGGGCGGCGGCGGCAGCGCGGTCGGCTCGGACGTGGGCAGGGCGCTGCGGCCGTGGAAGTAATAAGCAATTCCCACGCCCAAGACCAGTACAACGGCCGCAACACCGATCATCGGCTTATTCACCATCGGACCCCCCGTGACGCGTACTCGCCCCATTCTGGCGGAACTTTCGCAAAAAATCAGCGCTTAGCCGCTCGCGGCGGCCGTGCGGATCTGCAGCTCCTTGCGCCGGTAATCGATGATGAGCGTGTCGAGCGTGCCGAGCGCGTCCATGCCGATCATCAAGGCCGGCTCGCTCTGCAGCTTCCAGTGCTTGAAAATATAGACGTCGGCGAACGTCACACCCGAATCGCGTATGACGATGGGCCCTATGGCGATCGCCGGCGTCCCGATGAGCTCTCCCCGCTGCTCGGCCAAGGTCGCGCCGACGATCCTGTCGGGCTTGCCGGGGTACAGGTACTCGTGCTCGTTCAATGCGCTGCGGAGCGCCATGTTGCCGATGGTGGTCTGGCCGCCGGTATCGATGATCGCGCGCGTGGACACCTTACCCACCGTCGCGTCGACGACGATGAGCTGGCCCCGGATCAGCCGGAACGGCACGGTATAAAACCCGTGCGGCGAGCGCTCGTCGCGCGAGTAGGTGATGACGATCTTGTCATGACGGAAGTCGATGAAAATGCGCTTGTTCTTGAGCCCTTCCGAGCCGAGGACGCCTTCGGCGCCTCCCAGCGCGTCGGGCACGATGGGCAAGAGCGGCGAGTCGACGGCGAGATCGCCCACGCTCAACGTGTCGACCCGGATGGTCGGTACGGTCGCCTCGCCGGTTACCCCACGCAACATGACGGGCGGCGAGTCATGCATCGATATGCCGAGGGCGAGAGCCACCATGGCCGTCACGCCCGAGCTGCTCGCGCCCGTATCGAGAACGAGGCGGAAGGGTCCGCGCCCATTGATGCGCACGGGAGCCCAGATGCGCCCGATCTGATCGCGCTGGGTCGGCGCGACGTAACGCGGCTCGCGAGCCTCGACCATGACATCGGCCAGCTGGTTGATCGCGTCCGCGGCGACGGGTTCCGGCTGCGCACTGACGGGGGGTGGGAGCGCCTGCGCAGTTCCGGGCGCCGCCCGCGGACCGAGCAGCAGCAGCGCGCCGGCCAGACCCGCCGCGCCCCAAGCGAGGAGGGAGCGAGGTTGTCGATATCGGCGTGGATGTTTCATGGTTCAGAGCCTCTCCGCGTTGGTGCGATGTCGGCGTCGACCACTCTCCCCGGAACCGCCCCGCGCAGCGCGGGCATTCGCGCGCTGCGCGAGAATCTGTATCGGCCCTATCTTATACGCGCACGCTCGTTAAGAGATGACGGAGCGCTCAACTTCCGCGGCCGATATTCCATAACCGGTGGCCCCGCGATGCACCGGGCCGTCGCATTCGGACTCGTTTTGTGCGCACCCTAACGGGTCGAAGACGCTCTTTAGGGGTAATATATCAGGCTATGATGGCTCTCGAAGCACTCTGGGTAACGCATGGCTAAGGACTCCCGACGAGTGATTCCCATAAAAGTCGAGCGGCCCTCCTCGCTCACCAGCGGGGAACAGGCGGCTGTCCAGCGGGCCTGCGAGGAGGGGAAGCACAAGCCGGGTGCATTGCTTCCCATTTTGCACGCGGTTCAAGAGGCTATCGGCTGCGTGCCTCCGGACGCGGTGGGGCTGGTCGCCCAGGAACTCAACCTGTCGCGGGCCGAGGTCCATGGGGTGGTGACTTTCTACCACTATTTCCGCACCCAGCCGGGCGGCAGACACGTGGTGCATTTGTGCCGTGCGGAAGCCTGCCAGTCGCTCGGCGCCGCGGCGCTCGAGCGGCATGCCAAGCGCAGCTTAGGGGTTGATTTCCACGGAACGAGCGCGGATGGGGCGGTGACGCTCGAGCCGGTGTATTGCCTCGGCAATTGTGCCCTGGGACCGGCCCTCATGATCGACGAGGAGCTGAAGGGCCGCGTCTCTCCTGAGCGTTTCGACGAGCTCATGCAGCCGTTGCGGGCCGAGGCGCGATGAGCACGCTCAAGGTATACGTCCCCTGCGACGCGGCCGCCCGCTCCATGGGCGCCGATGCAACCGCGCACGCAATTGCGGCGGAAGCGGCGCGCCGGAGCCTCGACATACAGCTCATTCGCAACGGATCGCGCGGCCTGTTGTGGCTCGAGCCGATGGTCGAGCTCGAGGTGGCGGGCCGGCGCCACGCGTACGGCCCTGTGCAGCCGCAGGATGCCGCAAGCTTGCTGGAGGCACTCCAAGGGGCCGGGGGGCAGGCCCCGGAGCACCCGCTCGCTCACGGCCCGACCGAGAAAATTCCCTATCTCGAGCGCCAGCAGCGCTTGACCTTCGCACGCGTGGGCATCACCGATCCTAGGTCGCTCGATGATTATCTCGCCCACGATGGGTACCGTGGCCTCGAAGCCGCGCTCGCCCTCACCCCCGGCGAGATCGTCGAGCGCGTGACCGCCTCGGGACTTCGCGGCCGCGGCGGTGCAGCGTTCCCCGCCGGCATCAAGTGGAAGACGGTGCTCGGCGCTCCGGGCGGTCAAAAATACGTCGTCTGCAACGCCGACGAGGGCGATTCGGGCACTTTTTCCGACCGGATGGTGATGGAAGGCGATCCGTTCGTGCTCATCGAGGGCATGACCATCGCGGGCCTCGCGACCGGCGCCGACCGCGGCTACATCTACCTGCGCTGGGAGTACCCGGACGCCCGGCGCGCGCTCGAGGCGGCCATCCAGACTGCGTATGAGGCAGGCTATCTCGGCGGGCACGTCCACGGCAGCGACCGACGCTTCGATCTCGAAGTGCGCATGGGCGCGGGGGCCTATATCTGCGGGGAAGAGACCTCGCTTCTCGAGTCCCTCGAGGGCAAGCGCGGGGAAGTGCGCTTCAAGCCCCCGCTGCCGGCGCTTGCCGGCCTGTTCGGCAAACCGACCGTCATCAACAACGTGATCACCTTCGCCTCCGTACCGATCATTCTGGACCGCGGCGCGGAGTTCTATAAGAACTTCGGCATGGGCCGCTCGCGCGGCACGCTGCCCCTGCAGCTCGCGGGCAATGTCAAGCACGGCGGTCTGATCGAAGTGGCCTTCGGCGTGACCTTACGCGAGATTCTCTACGAGTACGGCGGCGGCACGCTGAGCGGCCGTCCCATCCGCGCGGTCCAGGTCGGCGGCCCTCTGGGGGCCTACATGCCCGAGCCGCAGTTCGATACGCCGCTCGATTATGAGGCGTTCGCCTCCCGATCGGCGATGCTCGGCCACGGCGGCATCGTGGTGTTCGACGACACGGTGGACATGGCCGCGCAGGCGCGCTACGCGATGGAGTTCTGCGCCATCGAGTCATGCGGCAAATGCACGCCATGCCGCATCGGCTCGACGCGCGGCGTCGAGGTCATCGATCGTCTGGTGGCCGGCGAGAACGCGGGCGCGCAAGAGGTGCTCCTCCGCGATCTGTGTGAGACCATGACCTACGGATCGCTGTGCGCGCTGGGGGGACTCACGCCCTACCCGGTGATCTCGTGCTTGAACCATTTTGCCGAGGATTTTGTCAAAACCAAGAGCGCTCAGGCCTCGGCCTGACAGATTCATCGAATAGAGGTTCCCCCGATGTTATCCATTGTCGAGCACGATTACGGCACCCCGGAGCGCAAGGACGAGCGACTCGTCACCCTCACCATCGACGACCGCGAGGTCACTTGCCCTTCGGGTACTTCGGTGATGCGCGCCGCGGCGCTCTCGGACGTCAAGATTCCGAAGCTCTGCGCCACGGAGCTGCTGGAAGCGTTCGGCTCCTGCCGCATGTGCCTGGTGCAGATCGACGGCATGAAAGGCCTGCCGGCCTCCTGCACCACGCCGGTTGCACAAGGGATGGTCGTGCACACCCAGAACAAGCAGCTGGCCGACGTCCGCCGCGGGGTGATGGAGCTCTACATCTCGGATCATCCGCTCGATTGCCTCACCTGTCCCGCGAACGGTCACTGCGAGCTGCAGGACATGGCGGGCGTCGTCGGCTTGCGCGACGTGCGCTACGGCTACCAGGGCGAGAATCACCTCGACTCCAAGAAGGACGAGTCGAATCCCTATTTCACTTTCGACCCCAGCAAGTGCATCGTGTGCTCGCGCTGCGTGCGCGCCTGCGATGAGCAGCAGGGTACTTTCGCGCTCACCATCCAGGGACGCGGCTTCGAGTCCAAGGTGGCCGCGAGCCAGGACGAGTCCTTCATGGACTCCGAGTGCGTATCCTGCGGCGCCTGTGTACAGGCCTGCCCCACGGCCACGCTCTCCGAGAAGTCGCTCATTCAAAAGGGACAAGCGGAGCACAGCGTCACCACGACCTGCGCCTACTGCGGCGTGGGCTGCTCGTTCCGCGCCGAGATGCAGGGCGAGGAGGTCGTGCGCATGGTGCCGAATCTCGATGGCCACGCCAATCACGGCCACTCCTGCGTCAAGGGGCGGTTCGCGATCGGCTATGCAACCCACTCCGACCGCATCTTGAAGCCCATGATCCGCAAGCAGATCTCCGATCCCTGGCGCGAGGTGTCCTGGGAGGAGGCGATCGCCTATGCGGCCGCCGAGATGAAGCGCATTCAGGCCAAGTACGGCCGCAACTCCATCGGCGGCATCACCTCCTCGCGCTGCACGAACGAGGAGACCTATCTCGTGCAGAAACTCGTGCGCGCGGGCTTCGGCAACAACAACGTCGACACCTGCGCGCGCGTGTGCCACTCGCCCACGGGCTACGGGCTGAAGAACACGCTCGGCGAGTCGGCGGGTACGCAGAACTTCGATTCGGTGATGCAGGCGGACGTCATTTTCGTCATCGGCGCGAACCCGACCGACGGTCATCCGGTGTTCGCCTCGCAGATGAAGCGCCGCCTGCGCCAGGGCGCAAAACTCATCGTCGCGGACCCGCGCACCATCGACCTCGTGCGCACGCCGCACATCCAGGCGCAGCATCATCTGAAGCTGCGGCCCGGCACCAACGTGGCCCTGATCAATTCGCTTGCCCACGTCGTCGTGACGGAGGGGCTGGTCAAGGAGGACTTCGTGCGCGCGCGCTGCGAAGTCGAGTCCTTCGAGAAGTGGCGCAAGTTCGTATCGCTCGAGAAGAACTCGCCGGAGGCGATGCAGGAAATTACCGGGGTGCCGGCGAGCGAAGTGCGCACCGCCGCGCGCCTTTATGCCACCGCGGGCAACGGAGCAATCTACTACGGTCTCGGCGTGACCGAGCACAGCCAGGGCTCGACCATGGTGATGGGAATCGCGAACCTCGCCATGGCGACCGGCAACATCGGCCGCGAGGGCGTCGGCGTGAACCCCCTGCGCGGTCAGAACAACGTGCAGGGCTCGTGCGACATGGGGTCCTTCCCGCACGAGTTCCCGGGCTATCGCCACGTCTCCGACGACAAGGTGCGTTCGCTGTTCGAGGACGCGTGGGGCGTGAGCTTGCACAACGAGCCCGGCTTGCGCATTCCGAACATGTTCGAGGCGGCGCTCGACGGCGACTTCAAGGGCCTGTACATCGAGGGCGAGGACATCGCGCAGTCCGATCCCAACACGCAGCACGTGACGGCGGCGCTCACTTCGATGGAATGCATCATCGTGCAAGACCTCTTCTTGAACGAGTCGGCGAAGTTCGCGCACGTATTCCTCCCGGGGTCCTCGTTCCTCGAGAAAGACGGCACGTTCACCAACGCCGAGCGGCGCATCTCGCGCGTCCGGCAGGTCATGCGGCCGAAGGCGGTCTACGCCGACTGGGAGATCACACAGCTCCTGTCGAACGCCCTCGGCTACCCCATGACCTACAAGCACCCTTCGGAGATCATGGACGAGATCGCGCGGCTCACGCCCACGTTCACCGGAGTGAGCTACCGGCGGATCGATGAGCTGGAAAGCATCCAGTGGCCGTGCAACGAGCAGCATCCGCAAGGCACGCCCACCATGCACATCGGCCAGTTCGTGCGCGGCAAGGGCAAGTTCCTGCTGACCGAGTACGTGCCCACCGCAGAGAAGGTCAATGCGAAGTATCCGCTCATCCTCACCACGGGACGCATCCTGAGCCAGTACAACGTCGGCGCGCAGACGCGGCGGACCGAGAACAACCGCTGGCACGACGAGGATCGCCTGGAGATCCATCCGCACGACGCGGAGGAGCGCGGCATCGCGGACGGCGACTGGGTCGGCATCGCGAGCCGCGCGGGGGATACCGTGCTGCGCGCCCGGGTCACCGAGCGGGTGCAGCCGGGAGTGGTCTACACCACGTTCCATTTCCCCGAATCGGGAGCGAACGTGATCACGACCGACAATTCCGACTGGGCCACCAATTGCCCCGAGTACAAGGTCACTGCCGTGCAGGCGACCCGGGTCAGCCAGCCCTCCGAGTGGCAGAAGCGCTTCCGGGAGTTCACCGAGACTCAGGAATCGCTCTTGAAGCATGCGGCCGATGCCGTCGCTGCCAAGTAGGCGGTTGCCTTGACCGGCGACGCCGTGCGAGAAACGGCCGTGGCACACGGGAGCGCCGAGCATCTGGTGCAGATGGCGAACGACATCGGCAACTTCTTCCGCTCCGAGCCGGAGCGGAAGGACGGCATCGCGGGCATCGCCAACCACATCGCGAAGTTCTGGACCCCGCGGATGCGGCAGAAGCTGCTCGATCACTTGAAGGAGCACGGCGAGCCGGGACTCGACGAGCTGCCGCGCGAGGCGCTCAAGTTGCTCGCGACGCAATCCGCCGCCGAGCGCCCCTGCGAGCCCACGGGCGGCGACGCGGGTTAAGCGCCGCCGCGCACTCGCCGCGCGTCAGTGCTCGGTGAGGGTTCTCACATGCGCCACGGCGCTGCGCCCCAGCGCGGCGAGGTTATAGCCGCCCTCGAGCATCGAGACGATGCGCCCCTCCGAGTGCTGCCCGGCCACCTTCATCAGCTCGCGCGTCATCCACGCGTAATCGTCCTCGACGAGCGCCAAGCCGCCCAACAGGTCCTCGCGGTGCGCATCGAAACCCGCCGAGATCAGAATCATCTGCGGCTTGAACTCATCGAGCGCCGGCAGCCAATGTCTCTCGAGCGCACGCCGCGCCGCCGTGCCGTCGCTGCCGGCGGAGAGCGGCACGTTGAACATGTTGGGCGCGGGATGATCGGTGCCCGTGCCGGGATAGAACGGGTGCTGGAAAAAACTCGCCATGATCACACGGCTCTGCCATGCCGGCGCACTGAACACGTCCTCGGTGCCGTTGCCGTGATGCACGTCGAAGTCGATGATGGCGACCCGCTCGAGGCCCTTGCCCTCGACCGCATGGGCGGCTGCCACTGCGATGTTGTTGAAGATGCAAAATCCCATGGAGCGCGTCTGCGTAGCATGGTGGCCGCACGGCCGCACCGCGCAAAATGCGTTCTGCGCGCGGCCGGCCATGAGCTCGTCGACCGCGAGCACTCCCGCTCCCGCCGCCCGGCGCGCAGCGGCGAGACTGTAGGGATTCATCGCGGTGTCGGGGTCGAGCTGCGCGTAGCCCTCGTTCGGCGCGCTCTCGAAGATCAGATCGACGTACGCCGGCGTATGCACGCGCTCGATGTCGCGCGCCTCCGCGAGGGGCGCCTCCAGGCAGCGCAATTGCTCGAGCAACCCGGCGTTGCGCATATGCTCATTCACCGAGCTGAGGCGCTCCGGATTCTCCGGATGGCCCGCGCCCATTTCGTGACGCAGGCAATCGGCATGAGTGATGTAGGCCGTGGTCATGGGAGGTGCCCTCCGGGAGCAGAAGTTTGATTATGATGCACCATCGCGATGGTTCCATCGAGCAGACAGGACGATTCATGGCGCATATCCCCGACCAGATGACAGTGATCGAAATTGCGGCACCGGGCGGCCCGGAGCAGCTCAAGCTCGCGCGCCGGCCGACGCCCAAACCCGGCGCAGGCGAGGTGCTGGTGCGCGTGGCCGCCGCGGGCGTGAATCGGCCGGACGTCATGCAGCGCCAGGGGAAATATCCGCCTCCGCCGGGCGCCTCCGACATCCCGGGTCTCGAAATCGCCGGCGAGGTGGTGGCGCTCGGCGCGAAAGTCTCGGGCGTCGCGCTCGGCGATGAGGTGACGGCGCTCTTGTCGGGTGGGGGATACGCCGAATATGCACTTGCCGCCGCTCCGCTTTGTCTGCCGGTGCCGAAGGGGCTGTCCCTCACCGAAGCGGCCGCGATCCCGGAGACGTTCTTCACCGTCTGGACCAACCTGTTCGACCGCGGCGGCTGCAAGGCGGGCGATGCCGTGCTCATCCACGGCGGCACCAGCGGTATCGGCACCACGGCCATCCAGCTGGCTGCCGCGTGCGGCGCGCGCGTGTTCGCGACGGCGGGAACACCGGACAAGGCGCGCGCCTGCGAGCGGCTCGGCGCCGCGCGCGGGATCGATTACAAGACAGAGGATTTCGTCGAGGTGGTGCGCAGGGAGACGGATGGCAAGGGCGTCGACGTGATTCTCGACATGGTTGCCGCCAGCTATTTCGCGCGCAATCTCGAATCCCTCGCACTCGAGGGACGCCTGGTGGTGATTTCGCTGATCGGCGGCGCGCGCACGGAACTCAACCTCAACACCGTCATGGCTAAGCGCATTTTCATCACGGGCTCGACGCTGCGCATACGCAGCGTCGCGCAGAAGGCGCTGGTCGCCGAGGGCGTACGACGCAACGTGTGGCCGCTGCTCGAGCAGAAGCGCGTCCACCCGGTCATCCACGCCACCTACCCGCTCGCCGAGGCCGGCGAGGCGCATCGGATGATGGAGACCTCGCAGCATATCGGCAAGATCGTGCTGACTCTCTAGAAGAGACCCACCACGCGACCCTCGGCGTCGATGTCGATCTTGTCCGCCGACGGCACCTTGGGCAATCCCGGCATGGTCATCACGTCGCCGCAAATCGCGACGATGAATTCCGCGCCGGCTGCCAAGCGCACCTCGCGCACGTTGACCGTGTGGCCGCTCGGCGCGCCGCGCACGCCCGGGTCGGTGGAGAAGGAATACTGGGTCTTGGCGATGCAGATGGGATAGTGCCCGTAGCCGTCCGTCTGCAGCTTCTCGATCTGTTGCTTGATCTTCGAGTCCGCCGAGATGTCCGCGGCGCCGTAGATTTTCGCGGCGACCGTCTTGATCTTGTCCCAGAGGGTTTGCTTCTCGTCGTAAACGAAGCGAAACTCCGACTTACCCTGGTCGACGATCTCCACCACTTTCCGGGCGACATCGGCAGCTCCCGCGCCGCCCTCGGCCCAGTGGCGCGCAAGCACCAGGGGGACGTCGAGCTTCTTCATGGTCCTGGCGAGGAGCTCGTGCTCCGCGGCGGTATCCGCCGTGAAGTGGTTCACCGAGACGACGCAAGGCAACCCGTAATGGTTGCGCACGTTGTTCACGTGGCGCTCGAGGTTCGCGATGCCCTTCTCCAGAGCGCCGAGATTCTCCATATTGATCTGCTTCAAGTCGGCGCCGCCGTGGTACTTGAGCGCGCGGATGGTCGCGACGAGCACCACCGCCGATGGACGCAGGCCCGACTTGCGGCACTTGATGTCGATGAACTTTTCCGCACCCAGGTCGGCGCCGAAGCCGGCCTCGGTCACCACGTAGTCCGACAGCTTGAGCGCGGTGGTGGTGGCGAGCACCGAATTGCAGCCATGTGCGATGTTCGCGAACGGACCGCCGTGAATGAAGGCGGGATTGTTCTCGAGAGTCTGCACCAGATTCGGCTTCAGCGCCTCCTTGAGCAGCACCGTCATCGCGCCCTGCGCATTGAGATCGCGGGCGCGGATCGGGGAGAGGTCGCGCCGGTATCCGATGACGATGTTGCCGAGCCGCTGCTTCAAATCGGTGAGGTTGCGCGCGAGGCAGAAGATCGCCATCACCTCCGAGGCCACCACGATGTCGAATCCGTCCTGGCGCGGAAACCCGTTCGCCGGGCCGCCGAGGCCGACGGTAATATCGCGCAACGCGCGATCATTCATGTCCATGACCCGCTTCCAAGCGATCCGGCGCACGTCGAAGCCGAGCTCGTTGCCGTGGTGCACGTGGTTGTCGATCAACGCGGACAGGAGATTGTGCGCGAGGCCGATGGCGCCGAAGTCGCCGGTGAAGTGCAGGTTGATGTCCTCCATGGGAACGACCTGTGCCATGCCGCCGCCCGCCGCGCCGCCCTTCATGCCGAACACCGGCCCGAGGCTCGGCTCGCGCAGACAGATCACCGCTTTCTTGCCGATCTTGTTGAGCGCATCGCCTAAGCCCACGGTGGTCGTGGTCTTGCCCTCGCCCGCCGGGGTTGGACTCAAGGCCGTGACCAGGATGAGCTTGCCGTCCGGCTTGTCCTTCAGACTCTCGATGTAATCGAGGGAGATCTTGGCCTTGTAGTGGCCGTAGTTCTCGACGCTTGATGCCGGAATGCCGAGTTTTGCCGCGATCTCGCTGATCGGCTTCATTTTCGCGGCTTGCGCAATCTCGATGTCGGAACGCACGTTCATTCCCCCAGCAATGCGACCTCATTGCTGCGGCGCACGGTGCTCTTAGTTAGGTAAGATATCTCATATATATTAGCCGTAACCGTCCGGCTAGAATCAACTAAATCCATACCCGCCTGAACCGAAGGAGCTTCCGATGGCTGCTGGTCGTAATTTTCTGTTCGTGCCCGGACCCACCAATGTACCCGAGCGGGTGACGCGCGCCATGATGATCTCGATGGAGGATCATCGCTCGCCGATTTTTCCGGAGCTCGCGCGGGCCTGCCTCGCGGGCCTCAAGCCGATTTTCAAGACGACGACGGGCGCGCCGTTCATATTTCCCTCCTCCGGAACCGGCTGCTGGGAAGCGGCGCTGACCAATTGTCTGAACGCCGGCGACAAGGTGCTCGCCTCGCGCTTCGGCCAATTCAGCCACTTGTGGATCGACATGTGCCAGCGCCTCGGCTACGAGGTCGAGATACTGGAGACGCCCTGGGGCGAAGGTGCCCCCGTCGAGCGCTATCTCGCCTCGTTGAGTGCGGACAAGCAGCACAAGATCAAGGCCGTGCTCGTCTGTCAGAACGAGACGGCGACCGGCGTGACCAGCGACGTCGCAGCGGTGCGCGAGGGCCTAGACAGCATCAAGCATCCGGCCCTTCTGTTCGTCGATTCGGTGAGCGCGCTCGCGAGCATCGACTTTCGCATGGATGAGTGGGGCGTGGACGTGTGCGTCAGCGGCTCGCAGAAGGGGTTGATGCTGCCCGCCGGGCTCGGCGTCACCTGCGTGAGCCAGAAGGCGCTCGAGGCGTCCAAGAAGTCGACCTCCAAGCGCTGCTATTTCGACTACGGAGACATGGTGCAAGCGAACGCGTCGGGATATTTTCCGTATACCCCCGCGCTCCCCATGCTCTACGGACTGCGCGAGTCGCTCTCGATGCTCGCCGAAGAGGGGCTCGACAACGTGTTCCGCCGCCACACCTACCTCGCGGCCGGTACGCGCGCCGCCGTGCTCGAAGGCTGGCAGCTCAAGCTCTGCGCCGTCGCGCCGAAGTGGTACTCGGACACGGTGTCCGCGATCATGGTGCCCGAGGGCATCAACGGTGCCGAGGTCATCGCCCGCGCCTTTACCCGCTACAACCTGGCGCTCGGCGCCGGGCTATCCAAGGTCGCCGGCAAGCTGTTCCGCATCGGTCACTTGGGCGATCTCAACGAGCTCATGCTACTGGGTGCGATCGCGGGCGCGGAAATGGCGATGCTCGACGTGGGCGTGAAGATCGAGCCCGGGAGCGGGGTCGCAGCCGCGCAGAAATACTGGCGCAGCAACCCCGCCGCACCCTCGCTCCAGGTGGTCCCGCAGTCGGGCTCGAAGACGAGTAAGGCGGCGTGATCCGCCGGGTCGTATTCCTAGATCGCGCCTCACTCAAGGCCGCCGTGCGCAAGCCTAAGGGGGCTGGCGCCTACGCCGAATACGACAAGACCTCGCTCGAGGAGATCGTGCCGCGCCTCGCGGGCGCGGACGTCGCCATCGTCAACAAGGTTCCTATGCGGGCGCCCACTCTCGAGCAGCTGCCCGATCTCAAGATGATCGCCGTGGCGGCCACCGGCTACGACGTGGTCGACGTCGCGTACTGTAAGGAGCACGGCATCGCGGTCGCCAATATCCGCAATTACGCCGTCCATACCGTGCCGGAACATGCGTTCATGCTGATCCTGGCCTTGCGGCGCAATCTCCTCGCCTACCGCGAGGACGTCCAGAACGGGGTCTGGAACAAGTCCGACCAGTTCTGCTTCTTCACGCATCCGATCGGTGACCTGCACGGCTCGACGCTCGGCATCATCGGCGAGGGCGCCATCGGTCAGGGAACCGCGGCCATCGGCCGCGCCTTCGGCATGAAGGTTCTGTTCGCCGATCATCCGCCGCCGAAGATGGAGGGCGTCACCTTCACGCCGCATGATGAAGTGATCGCGCAATCCGACGTGATCTCGCTGCATTGTCCGCTCATGCCGTCGACGCGTAACCTGATCGACCTTGCCGCGTTTCGCAAGATGAAGCGCACCGCCATTCTCATCAACACCGCCCGCGGAGGGCTCGTGGATGAGAGCGCGCTGATTCGGGCGCTCGACGAAGGACTGATCGCGGGCGCGGGATTCGACGTGCTCACGGTCGAGCCGCCCAGGAACGGACATCCCTTGCTCGACGTCCGACGCCCGAATTTCATCCTCACCCCGCATATCGCCTGGGCCTCGGACGGCGCGATGCAGTTCCTCGCCGATCAATTGATCGATAATATCGACTCTTGGGCCGCGGGCAAGCCGCAGCACCTGGTAACTTGAGGAAGCCGCGCCCGGTGCGCGGCAACGACGATCGGCCATGAAGAAGCTGCTGTACCAATTCGATACGGACGCGTTGCCTGCCGTCTTCGACAACGTCGTCGGGTATGACGGCGGCGCCGATCGGATCACCGCCTATGGCGGCGTGAGCGCGGGCAATGTCGGCGGCCTCGTCGAGGGCGCCATCTTCACGCGCGGCCCGAAGGACAAGAAGAACACCGCCCTATTCATCGGCGGCGGCAACATGGCGGCGGGTCAGGCGCTGCTCGAGGCGGTGCAGGCTAAATTCTTCGGCAAGTTCCGCGTCTCCGTTATGTTCGATTGCAACGGCTCGAACACCACCGCCGCCGCGGCCGTCGCGTGGCTGGCGCACGGCCGCTCGCTCGCGGGCAAGCGTGCCGTGGTGCTCGCCGGAACGGGGCCCGTGGGCCAGCGCGCCGCGGCGCTGCTCGCAAGCGAGGGCGCGGCGGTCGCCATCACGGGCCGCAAACTCGACGCCGTGCAGGCCGCCGCGCAAGCGATCAAATCCCGCTTCGGCGCCGAGATCCGACCCGTCGCGGCCGCGGGCCCTGCCGAGCGCGGCCAGGCCGTCGAGGGCGCGCACATCGTGCTGGCCACCGGCGCGGCCGGCATCACGCTGCTCGAAGCTTCGCAGTGGCAATCGAGCCCGACTCTGGAGCTCGTGGCGGATGCCAATGCCTCGCCGCCGGCCGGCATCGAAGGCGTCTCGATGGGCGATCGGGGCAGAGAGAGCCACGGCAAGATCCTGTTCGGTCCGTTGGGTTTCGGAGCTTTGAAGCTTGCCTTGCATCGCGCCTGCATCGGCCGGCTGTTCGAGCAGAACGATCTCGTTCTCGACGCCGAAGAGATCTACGCCCAGGCCAAGTCGATGGTCGGCTGATTCGCCGCCGCCCCGGAATGCCACCATGATGAGTCAAAGCTCCATCGACCGATTCCTGGACCGGCTTGCGAGCGGCGATCCCACGCCGGGCGGCGGCAGCGCGGCCGCCATCATGGGGGCCATGGGAGCGGCGCTCGTGTCCATGGTGTGCAACGTGTCCTTCGGCAAGAAGGGATACGAGGCTGCCGAGCCCGAACTCAGGAACATGCTGGTGAGATCCGAGGAGCTCCGCGGACGGCTGGCCGCCATGGTGGCCGAGGACATTGCGGCTTTCGATGGCTTGATGGCCGCATACAAGCTGCCCAAATCCTCGGATGAGGAGAAGTCGCGCCGCGCAGAGACCATTCAGGCGAGCCTCAAGCGCGCCACCCTGGTACCCCTCGAATGCGCGCGCGCCTGCTCCGAGGTGGTCCAAATGGCGCGTCGCGCGGCGGATCTCGGCTACAAGCACGTCATCAGCGACGTCGGAGTCGGCGTCGCTGCCGCGGACTCGGCGTTGCGCAGCGCCGCGCTCAACGTGTTCATCAACGCGCCCTCCCTCAAGGACCGCCGCTTCGCCGCGCGCGCGATCGAGGAAGTCGAACGTCTCGTCAGTGCGTCCGCCGTCGAGTCCGAGGCTACATCCGCCGCCGTGCGCATGAAACTGGAAAGCTAGCGATGGCGGGCGGCAGAATCGATGCGGAGCGCGCCTTCACGCCGGTCAACCTAGCCGTCATGACGATTTCGGACTCGCGCGACTCGAGCACCGACTCCTCGGGCGACCTGTTGGCCGAACGGATCGCAACCGCAGGCCATGCGCTCAAGGCGCGCGCGGTCGTCGGCTTCGATAAAGCCGCCATTCAGGCGCGGGCGCGCTCGTGGATCGAGGATGCCGGCATCGACATCATCGTGAGCAACGGCGGCACGGGCCTCCCGCCGCGCGAAGTCGCCCCCGAGGCGTTCCGAGAGCTGTTTGATCGTGAGCTCGAGGGTTTCATCGTGCTCTGGCATCTCGTGTCCTATGAGACCGTCGGCGTTTCCACCATGCAATCGCGCGCCTGCGCGGGCGTCGCCGCCAGCACCGTGATTTACGTCCTGCCCGGATCGAACGGCGCCTGCCGCGACGGATGGGACAAGCTCATCAGTCTCCAGATCGACAGCCGTCAGCGGCCGTGCTCGATCCTGGAGTCGCTGCCGCGGTTCCAGAAACACCCCTGAAGCCGCCGGCTACGGTCGCGCCGCCGGCTACGGTCGCGCCGCCGGCTACGGCCGCGCCGCCGGCTACGGCCGCGCCGCCGGCTACGGTCGCGCCCGCGTCTTCGATTTCAGCGAGCGGCCTCGATCAGGATCGCACGGAAGTCGTTCACATTGGTGAGCGTCGGACCGGTGATCACGGAGTCGCCGAGCATCTGGAAGAACGTGTGGGCGTCGTTGTTCGCCAGCACGTCTTTGGGAAGCAGCCCCAGCCTCCAAGCCCGCTCGAGCGTATCCGGGGCGATCACGGCGCCGGCGATTTCCTCCTGACCATCGACGCCGTCGGTGTCGCCCGCGATGCCGAAGATGCGCGGGTGAGCGTCGAGTGCGACGGCGAGCGACAGCAGGAACTCGACGTTGCGACCGCCGCGTCCGGTGCCGCGCACGGTGACAGTGGTCTCGCCGCCCGACAACAGCACACAGGGCGCCCTGAAGGGCTGCGATCGATCGGCGACGTGCACCGCGACGCCGGCGAACGCCGTGCCTACCTCGCGCGCCTCACCCTCGATGGCATCGCCCAGAATGTGGGGCGCATAGCCTGACGAGCGCGCGAGCGCGGCCGCCGCTTCGAGAGCCATCTGCGGGGTCGCGATCATACGCACCTCGGCGCCGGAGAGGCGCGCATCGCCCGGTTTCACCGACTCCCCGCGTCCGCTCTCGAGCAGATCGCGCACGGCCGGCGGCACGTCGATCGCATAGCGCCGCAGAATGTTCAGCGCGTCTTCGCAGGTGGTCGGATCCGCGACCGTAGGACCCGATGCGATGTCGGTCGGCCGATCCCCCGGCACGTCGGAGATGAGCAAAGTCAGGACGCGCGCCGGGTGGCACGCCGCACCGAGACGGCCGCCCTTGATGCTCGATAGATGGCGACGCACGCAGTTGAATTCGCTGATCGTCGCACCCGAGGCGAGGAGCGCGCGTCCGAGTGCCTGCTTGAGCTCCAGCGTCAACCCGGGCGCCGGCAGCGGCAAGAGCGCCGAGCCTCCGCCGGAAATGAGGCACAGCACGAGATCATCCGGACCGAGGTTCCGTACCAGCGCCAGCATGCGCTCGGCCGCCCGCATGCCGGCCGCGTCCGGCACGGGATGCGCGGCTTCGACGATCTCGATGCGTGCGCAAGGCGCGCCGTAGCCGTAGCGGGTCACGATCAGTCCCGACAACGGCCCCGGCCAGTGGTGCTCCACGGCCTGCGCCATGGCTGCGGAAGCCTTGCCGGCCCCGACGACGATGAGCCGGCCGAGGGGTGGTTCCGGGAGGTGCGGCGGCACGCAAACCGCGGGCTGCGCCGACGCGATGGCCGCCCGGAACATGGCCGTCAGCAGGCGGCGAGGCGGGGAATCCGCGGTCATGGCGATCCCCTCGGGCGGCCCGCGGCCATGCTACAGCACGGATTTCAGCAATCGGCCCATGTCGGCGGGATTGCGCGTGACTTTGATGCCGCACTGTTCCATGACCGCGAGCTTCTCGGCAGCCGTGCCTTTGCCTCCGGAAATGATCGCCCCCGCATGACCCATGCGCTTGCCCGGCGGGGCGGTGACGCCCGCGATGAATCCGACCACGGGCTTTTGCATGTTCGACTTGATCCAGCGCGCGCAATTCTCCTCGTCCTCGCCGCCGATCTCGCCGACCATGATGACCGCATCGGTGTCCGGATCGTCGTTGAATAGGCGCATCACGTCGATGTGCTTCAAGCCGTTCACGGGGTCTCCGCCGATCCCGACGGCCGTAGACTGGCCGAGCCCTTGCTCGATCAGCTGGCCCACGGCCTCGTAAGTCAAGGTGCCCGAGCGCGACACCACGCCGATGCGGCCCTTCTTGTGGATGTGCCCCGGCATGATGCCGATCTTGATCTCGTCGGGCGTGATCACGCCCGGACAGTTCGGTCCCACCAGCAGCGTCTTCTTGCCGCGCATGCGGTAACGCGTCGCGATCATGTCGCGCACGGGGATGCCTTCGGTGATGCAGATGACGAGGTCGAGCCCGGCGTCCACGGCTTCGTCGATGGCGGCGGCCGCGTAAGGCGGAGGCACGTAAATTACCGAAACCGTCGCGCCGGTCTCCCGCTTCGCCTCCTGCACACTCCCGAAGATCGGAATGCCCTCGAAATTCTCGCCCGCCTTGCTGGGATGCACGCCCGCAACGAAGCAGTTCTTGCCGTTGGCGTAGTCGCGGCACAGCCGCGTATGAAAGGCGCCCGTCTTGCCCGTGATGCCCTGGGTCATCACTCGCGTGTTCTTGTCGATCAGGATGCTCATGCGCCTCTACCTCACTTTCCCGTCACGGCGGCGACGATTTTCTGCGCGGCGTCGGCCATGTTGTCGGCGGAGATGATCGGCAGTCCCGACTCCTCGAGCATCTTTCGGCCGAGCTCCTCGTTCGTGCCCTTCATGCGCACTACCAGAGGCACGCCGAGCTTCACCTCGCGGGCGGCGGCGATGACGCCTTCCGCGATGGTGTCACCTCGCATGATGCCGCCGAAAATATTGACCAGAATGCCCTTCACCTTGGGGTTTTTGAGCATGAGCTTGAACGCCTCGGTCACCTTCTGCGTGGTGGCCCCGCCGCCCACATCGAGAAAGTTGGCAGGCTCCGCACCGAACAGCTTGATGACGTCCATCGTCGCCATGGCAAGACCCGCGCCGTTCACGAGGCAACCGATGTTGCCCGACAACGAGATGTACGACAGATCGAACTTCGATGCCTCGACCTCCGCCGGATCCTCCTCGTCGAGATCGCGCATCGCGACGATATCGGGGTGGCGGAACAGCGCGTTGTCGTCGAAGTTGAGCTTGGCATCGAGCGCCAGCACCTTGCCGTCGCCGGTCAGGATCAGCGGATTGATCTCCGCAAGCGAGGCATCGCATTCGTAGAAGGCACGATACAGACCTTGCATGAAGCGGCGCGCCTCTCGCACCGACGCCTCGGGCACGCCGATCTTGCGCGCGATGTCCTCCGCCTGGGCGTCGGTGAGTCCCGAGCCGGGATCGATGGCCGCCTTGTGAATTTTCTCCGGAGTGTGCGCCGCGACTTCCTCGATCTCCATGCCGCCCTCGGAGCTCGCGATCAAGGTCACGCGCTGCGTGCCGCGGTCGACCACCATGCCGACATAGAGCTCCTTGCGGATGTCGGCGCCCTCTTCCACCAGAAGCCGATGGACAACCCGGCCCTCCGGGCCGGTCTGATGCGTGACCAAGGTCATGCCGAGGATGCCGGCGGCATATTGATGCACCTCATCGAGCGACTTCGCCACCTTGACGCCGCCGCCCTTGCCGCGGCCGCCGGCGTGGATCTGCGCCTTGACGACCCATACCTTGCCGCCCAGCTCGCGCGCGGCTGCGTCCGCATCGGCGACCGAAAAGCACGGCACGCCGCGCGGCGTTGCCACCCCGAATCTGCGCAGGATCTCTTTGCCTTGATACTCATGAACGTTCATGACGATGGTCCTCGTGCGCTACTTTCGCGGCATTGAAGGAGAAAAAGTTCGGAACGCCGACGACAAGCACTACTCAATGCGCCCCGGCTTGCGCCAGGCTTTGCTCCAGGAGCTTGGTCAGCGCGAATACGGCATCGAGGTGCGGCGTGGACGTGTCGGTCATTCGGCCCAGCTCGATCACCGAGCCGAGCAGCGCGTCGGTCTCGAGCGGGCGTCCTGCCTCCACGTCCTGCAGCATCGAGGTCTTGTGGTGACCGACGCGTTCCGCGCCTGCGATGCGCTTCTCGATGGGTACTCGGAACGTGATACCGAGCTTCGTGGCAATAGCCTGGGCCTCGGTCATCATGGCACGCGCGAGCTCCCGCGTGGGTGGATATTGGCAGATCGCGGCCAGCGTCCCCCGCGACAGGGCGCTGATCGGGTTGAAGGTCATGTTGCCCCAGAGCTTGAGCCACATCTCGGCACGGATGTCCGCCAGCACGGGCGATTGCATGCCGCCGCGGATGAGGCACTCCGACACGCGCTTGACGCGCTCGCTCTCCGATCCGTCCAGATCACCGACCGCGAATCGATTGCCCTCGATCTGTTTGATCACTGCGGGGGCGAGAAGCTCAGTGGCCGGATAGACCACACAGCCGATGACGCGCTCGCAAGGAATGTTCTTAGCGATAGCCCCGGTCGGATCGACGCTCCTCACCGTGCTCCCCTCGAGCGCTCCACCGTGCTTGTAGAAATACCAGAAGGGAATGCCGTTTTGCATCGGCACGACGACGGTTTCCGCCCCGAACAGCTCGGGCACGTTCGCGGCGACCGCCTCGAGTTGATGCGCCTTCATGGCGAGGAACACGACGTCTTGCGGTCCCGGAGCCGAATAATCCGAAGTCGCCTTGACCTCTCGGACGGCTTTCTCCGTGCCGTCGGTCAGAGCCAAGCGGATGCCCCGCGTCTTGAGCGCCTCCAGGGTGAGGCCGCGCGCGATGAACGTCACGTCCTCGCCGGCGTGGGCGAGCTGCGCCCCGACGAATCCGCCAATCGCGCCCGCGCCTATGATCGCTATCTTCATCCAAAGTCACCCCGCCCGCACGATTCATGGTACACGATCTGATCTTGCATCTGGCGCCGCCCTGGCGGCCGGTGCGAGCGTCAAATCACCCCTGCGCGGCGCAGCGCGCTGACTTCCTCGGGCTGGCAACCCAGTTCCGCAAGCACTTCATCGGTGTGCTCGCCGAGAAGCGGCGAGCGCTTGACCTCCGTGGGGCTGTCGCTCAGCTTGATGGGATTGCCCACGGTCAAGTACTTACCGCGAGTCGGATGATCGACCTCCACCACCGTGCCCGTCTTGCGGAGCGACGGATCGTGAGCCAGCTCTTCCATGGAAAGAATCGGGCCGCAAGGAATATCGTGCTCGTTGAGCTGGTTCATGGCCTCGAATTTCGTCTTGGTGACAGTCCACGCTTCCACCGCCGCGAAGACCTCCTGCAACCGGGGCAAGCGTGCATCGGCCGTCGCGAAATCAGGATCCGTGATCCACTGCTCACGGCCGATCACCCGGCAGATCTCCTTCCATACGGGCGCCTGCGCGATGAAGTAGAGATACGCGTTCGGATCGGTCTCCCAGCCCTTGCATTTCAGGATCGTGCCCGGCTGTCCTCCGCCGGAGGCGTTCGCCGCGCGCGGCACGGAGCTGCCGAATTTTCCGTGCGGGTACTGCGGATACTCCTTCATCACACGAGTCCGCTCGAGCCGTTGCTGATCGCGCAACTTGACGCGGCACAGATTCAGCACCCCGTCCTGCATGGCGGCGAGGACCTTTTGTCCGCGGCCCGTGGAATTCCTCTGGTAGAGCGCGGTCACGATGCCGAGCGCCAGATGCAGGCCTGTACCGCTGTCGCCGATCTGCGCGCCGGTCACCAGCGGCGGGCCGTCGTGCAATCCCGTGGTCGAGGCCGAGCCTCCCGCGCACTGCGCGACGTTCTCGTAGACCTTGCAGTCCTGGTAAGGACCGGGACCGAAGCCCTTCACCGAAGCGACGATCATGCGCGGGTTGAGCTCTTGGATGCGCTCCCAGGTGAACCCCATGCGATCGAGCGCGCCCGGAGCGAAATTCTCCACGAGCACGTCGCAGTACTTGATCAGCTTCTCCAGCACCTTCTTGCCCTGTTCGCTCTTGGTGTCGAGAGTAACCGACCGCTTGTTGTGATTCAGCATCGTGAAGTAGAGGCTGTCGACGCCGGGAATATCGCGCAGCTGCTCGCGTGTGACGTCGCCGGCCCCGGCTTTCTCCACCTTGATCACGTCGGCCCCGAACCACGCCAAGAGCTGCGTGCAGGTCGGCCCGGATTGGACGTGCGTGAAATCGAGAATGCGTACGCCGCTCAGCGCTTTGTCCATATTGGGTCTCGTCGATCGCTCGTGAGGTTACTTTTCGCGAAATGCCGCGCGCGCATGGGCTTCAGCACGAACAGCGCCAGAAGTGCCGCGCTCACATTGAGGCACATCGCAATGTTGAACACGAAGCCCCAGCCGTATGCCGCGGCGATGGCGGCCGAAGGGATAACCAGCAACGAACCCGCGCCTTTCGCGGTGTACAACATGCCCGCGTTGGCGGCCGCGAACTTCGAGCCGAAGGTATCGCCCTGCGTTGCGGGGAAAAGGCTGAACACCTCGCCGTACACGCCGAAATAGAGCGCCGTCACGAGCACGAAAACGACCGGCGTCGTCCCTAACCGGCTGAGGGTGAACAAAGCGGCCGCTCCGACGGAGAAGGCCAGCGCCATGGTGTATTCACGGCCTATTTGATCCGATAGCCAGCCGAAGAAGGGGCGTCCCACGCCGTCGAATATGCGGTTGAGCGACAGTGCGAACGCGAGGGCGGGCATCGTGAGTCCGAACAGAGTCACCGGCAGTCTCTCGATCTTGAAATCCTTCGCAATCGGCGCCATGGACGCGGTCATGGTGAGACCGCCGGCCGAGACCAGCACGAACATCGAGTAGAGCACATAGAACACGGGGCTCTTGAGCACCTCGCCGGGCGCATAGCCGCGCGCGGACCGCGTCGGATGCGCGGCGGCGGCGAGGAGTTGCGGCGGGGGTGGCTGCAGCAGCCACGCCAGCACGAAAACGATGCCGCCCTGGATGAGCCCGAAAACCAGGAACGCTTGCTCGTAGCCGGCGGAGGCGATCATGTGAGAGATGGGTACGACGGTGAGGGCCGCGCCCGCGCCGAAGCCGGCCGCCGTCAGCCCCGCCGCGAAGCCGCGCCGGCCCGGAAACCACTTGAGCGCGTTGCCGACGCAGGTCCCATACACGCAGCCGGTGCCGATACCGCCGATGAGCGCGGCGACGTACAGAGCGGCAAGCGAGCTTGCGACCGAATTGAGCATCCATGAAAGTCCCACGAGGATGCCGCCGCCGAGCACCACCCACCTCGGGCCGAAGCGGTCCACGACATAGCCTTCGACCGGAACGAGCAGGGTTTCGATCGCCACGAAGAGGGTGAACGCCACTTGAATAGCGCTGCGTCCCCAGTGGTACTTCGCATCGATGGGATTGACGAACAATGTCCAGCCATACTGGAGATTCGCAACGCAAGCCATGCAAATAATGCCGATGGTCAGCTGAACCCAGGGGGTCCCCATGCCTGAGACGGGGAGCTGGTGCTTCAGGACGTGATCGGAAGTCGCGGACATACGGTTGGCTGGTATACCATATATGAACCCATTTTTGACTTCAACGGAAGGGCTTGGCAAGGGGCTGCGCGAGGGGCTGGTCGAGGGCTGCGCGATTCCCGGCCATATGATATATCTGGGAAATACCGGAGTTTACGGCGCCCCGTGCAGCCGGGCCCGGGCATTAAGGGCGTTAGGGCACTAGATGAACAGCATCGCCAAATTGGTTCAGAGTGGCGTACCGACGGTGCCGCTCACCCTGAGCCCGTTGAACGCCACGAGCCTGCGTGATCAGGCCTATGCGCTGTTGAAGAACGCGATTGCGGAAACCGACATTTACGATCCGGCCCAGGAACTGCGCCTCGACGAGCGCCAACTGACGGCCGCGCTCGGGGTGAGCCGGACTCCCATCCGCGAAGCGCTGTCGCTGCTCGAGCAAGAAGGCTTCATCAGAACGGTGCCCCGGCGCGGCATTTACATAGTTCGCAAATCGAAGCGCGAGATCATCGAAATGATCCAGATGTGGGCTGCGCTCGAATCGATGGCGGCCCGCCTCGCGACGCTCCACGCCCCGCAGGAGGAAATCGCGAAGCTCCGGAACCTGTTCGATGAGTTCGAGAACTCGCCGCCGGAGGAGAACCTGTGCGAGTACTCGGATGCGAACATCGCATTTCATACCGCGGTCATTGCGCTGGGCGGATCCCAGACGCTGGTCGAGGCGACCCGCAATCTCTTGATTCACGTGCGCGCCATCCGCCGAGCGACGATCGCTCAGGATAATCGTGCCGCCCGATCGATCGTCGCTCATTTGCTGATCATCGAGGCCCTCGAGCGGCGGGACACCGAATTGGCGGAGCGGCTGACGCGTCAGCACACTCTCGACCTCGCGGAGCACGTCGCACGGCAGTGCGATTTTCTGGAATAGGCATCATCCCCAACCTCGCGGACAGGCGAGAAGCCCGGGTTTGAGACGGCATTCGCCTTAACTGATCCGATCCTGTGATCCAGTCGCCACCTTTCGGACAGTACACATAATCCACAATAGCCGCGCCTGCCCGCGACGCCGGCAGGTGGAGCTTTTATCGCATGAAAAGAAATTCCGTCCGTCCGCAAGCCGGGACAGAGAGGCCGGCGTCGCCTTTGCCGGTGGCCGGCGGTCTCGCCTACGAGGTGCTCGACCGCGCCCCGGCCGCTCTCTACTACGTCGATGCAGCACATGGTATCGACTATTGCAACGCCGAGTATCGCCGCATTTTCGGATTGCGGCCCGATCAGCGACCGAACGAATGGGCGCAGGGCGTGCATCCGGAGGATCTCGATCGCGTCAAGCAGGCGTGGGCCGATTATTGCTCGCGGCCGCGTCCGATGGCCTTCGAATACCGCGCCCGACCGGAGGGAGACGCGGTGCGCTTCTATTCCGAGCACGTACAGCCACTCAGTGGCGACGGCTACATCGGCACCATCAGCGATTTCACCGATCTCGTCACCGCCCGCGGCGAGCTGCAGCAGCAAAGGACGCTGCTCGAAGCCGTGATCAGCGACTTACCCGTAGGGCTGCTCGCCTGCGACGTTTCCGGGAACATCACCCACTTCAACCGAGCGGCCGCCGCGTTGCACGGTATGCAGCAGGACGAGCTCGACTCGTCGAGCTCTGCCTCGCTGGCGGCCGATATCTATCTCATGGACGGCGTGACGGCCGTCGCCGAGGAGGAGCGCCCGCTGGCGCGCGCGTTGCGCGGCGAGACCATCAGCAACTTGGAGCTCACCGTGGTTCCTCCCGAGGCCCCGCCGCGCACGACCTTGTCGAGCGCGCGCCGCCTGCTGGGTCCCGAAGGTCAACCGCTCGGCGCGGTGGCCGTGATCCAGGACACCACGGAGCGCAAGGCGCAGGAGATGGAGCTCGAGCGCGTGCACAAGGAGCTGGTCACCGCGTCGCGCGAGGCGGGCATGGCTGAAGTCGCCACCAACGTGCTGCACAACGTGGGAAACATCCTGAACAGCGTGAACATATCGGCAAGTCTCGTGGCCGAGCGTTTGCGGCAGTCGAAGGCTGCGAGCGTTTCACGGATCGCCGCAATGCTCGTCGAGCAAGGCGACCGCGCCGGCCAGTTCATCGCCGAGGATGCCCGCGGCAAGCGCGTGCCCGAATACCTGGCGGCTCTGGGCGAGCAGCTCCTGGCCGACCAGCGCGAGGCGCTCGAGGAGCTCAGGTTGCTGCGCGAGAATCTCGAGCACATCAAGGACACGGTGAACATGCAGCAGAGCTACGCGAAGCTCTGCGGGGTCACCGAGATCGTCGAGGTGGTCGATCTCGTCGAGGACAGCTTGCGACTGAACGCGGGGGCGTTTGCACGCCATGGCGTCACGCTGCGCCGCGAGTTCGGTGAAGTTCCCCCCATCCACGTCGACAAGCACAAGGTGCTGCAGATCCTCGTGAACCTCGTGCGCAATGCCAAGTACGCCTGCGACGATTCGGGCCGTGCCGACAAGCTGATTACCCTGCGTATCGCGCCTCTTCCGGCTGGCGTGAGCATCACGGTCCAAGATAACGGGATCGGCATACCGTCGGAGAACATGTCGCGGCTATTCCATCACGGGTTCACAACCCGCGCGTCGGGTCACGGTTTCGGATTGCACAGCGGCGCCCTCGCGGCACAGGAGCTCGGCGGCACGCTGCGCGCCGAAAGCGAAGGCACGGGTCGGGGGGCCGCCTTCACGCTGGAGCTGCCCCTCTCGCCTCCAATGACGCGCCCCTAGCGCCGTGCGATGGCGTATGATTTTGGCATGACTCAAATCGATCACGACCCCGCGGGCCATCGCTTTACCATGACCGTGGACGGTGAGCGCGCCGTGCTCGATTACACGCTCACTGCCGATGTCATGACCATCACCCATACCGAGGTTCCCAGCGCCATCGAAGGTCGGGGTATCGCCGCCCAGCTCACGCGCAAGGCGATCGATACCGCGCGCGAGCACCGCTGGCGCGTTGTGCCTGCGTGCTCCTACGCGGCTTCCTATCTGGCGCGGCATCCGCTTGATGATGAGGGGCGCAAGCAGCACGAGAGCGATCTGCTCGATGAGGCGCTCGATGAGTCCTTTCCGGCAAGCGATCCGCCGGCGGTGGGCGACAGCTCCTGAGGAGCGGCGGGCGCCGCTGACGCCCCGGCCGCCTCAGCGGTCCCGACCAGCAGCGGCCGCGGCTAGCGCGGCAGCATCGGGCGCCCTTCGTGCGCGACCAGCAGATCATGCATATCGTTGGCATGCTCTTCCTCGACCGCGAGAATGCGCTCCATCATCAATCGGGAGCTCGGGTCCTTCGTGCCGAAGTAGCGAGCCAGCTCGCGATAGTGTTCCACGGCAATCCGCTCCGCGATGAGGTTCTCTTTGATCATATCGACCAGATTCTCCGCGGTCCCGTATTCGGATGCGGAACGGCTCGCGAGGCCTTCGGGATTCATGTTGGGCTTGCCGCCGAGCTGATTGATGCGCTCGGCCACTTCCATCGCATGCTCCTGCTCCTCCTTGGCATGCTCGGCGAATTCTGCCTTGACACCCTCGCTCGAAATCCCCGTCGCGGCAATGGCGTGCGCGGTGTAGCGCAGAACGCAAACGATTTCCGTCGCGAGCACCGCCTGCAGAATCTCGATGGTCTTGTGGACATCCCCTTCATAGTTCGGGGTCACGCCGCCCGCCGCGAGGTGCTTGCGTGCGCGATCCCGCAGCGTCTGGACGTCGGTAAGGAAGGGCTGCGTGTTTCCGTTCTGCTTCTTCTCGGTCGGGGCGCGCGTTTCCATTGTGGGTTGCTCCTGGGAAGGGTGATTCAACAATCGAATCTATACCATAGCCGCGCCGCGGCAGATTGTCGTAAATAACGGAGACTGGTAGGAATCAGGGCTGTCGCGCTGTCGGTGGGAAGCCGACAGCACTGGATATGACCTAGAATGCGCCGCAACAAGAACGGGGTCACCATGAAACGATTCATTGCATCACTGACGGTGCTCGCCGCTTGCGGCGCTTGCACGATGGGCATGGCGTTTGCAGCTGCGCTCACCGTGATCGATCCGCATGCCGCATATCCGGAAGGCCCGCTGTGGCGTGACGGCAAGGTTTTCTATGTGGAATATGCGGGCCCGGGCGTGAAGGTATGGGACGGGCACGCGACACGGGTATTCTGGCAACGCGAGCACTGCGGTCCCTCGGGCCTCATCGGCTACGCGGGCGATCACCTGCTGATCGCCTGTTACGACGCGAACAGCCTGGTCGAGATCGACGCGCAGGGGCACACCGTGCGCACGTTCGACAGGGACAGCGCGGGAAAGCCGTTCATCGGCCCCAACGACTTTGCGCCCGACGGATCGGGCGGGGTGTACTTCTCGGCCTCCGGTGTCTACGACCTCAAGGCCCCGATCACGGGGGCGGTGCTGCGCCTGAGTGCCGACGGGCACGGCATCGTCGAGCTGGCGAATACCATTCATTATTCGAATGGACTCACGCTTTCCAAGGACGGAAAAAATCTACTGGTCGCGGAGGACCTCGCGGGCCGAATCCTGTCCTTTCCGCTGCGCAGCGACGGCACCTTAGGCCCGCGCTCCGTCTGGGCGCGCCTGGCGGATCTCGCGCTGCCCACGCCGCACTCGGATGCCTACAACGGTCCCGATGGGTTGAAGCTCGGGCCCGACGGCAACTATTACATCGCGCAGAACGGCTCGGGACGGGTGCTGGTGGTGAACGACGACCGGAAGCTGGTGCGCATCATCAAGGTGCCGACCCCCTACGTCACGAACGTGAATTTCGGCGCGGACGGCGCCAAGACGCTCTTCATCACGGGGGTTTTCAAGCAATTCACGCCGCCCTATCCGGGCGCTGTGTACCGCTGGACGCGCTAGCGCGCGCGCGCCTCGAGCGCGACCTTCAGGCCCGCGATCAGGGGGCCCAGCTTCGGCGGATCGGCCTCGAAGGTGGGCGTTATGCCCCGCTCCTCGAGCGCCCGGGAGCACACGGGCCCGATCGAGGCGACGACGAGCCCGCGCATGAGCCCCGGCAGCAGAGCGGCGCGTGTCATGCGCTCCGCGACCGCGAACAGGTGCTTCACCTGCACGGCGCTCGTGAACACGACCGCATCCACCGTCCTTTGCGTCAGTGCATCGATCAGCGCTTCGAGGGGGCGTAGGTCGGCGGGAAGGGCCCAGCGGTACGTCGCGATCTCTTGCACCGAGGCGCCGCGAGCGTCAAGCGCCTCGCACAGCTTGCGATTCGACTCGCCGTAACGCTGCACCACGACGCGCGCGCCCTCGAGGGAAGTACCGGCGATCGCCGCCAACACGGTCTCGCTCGTGAAGGGCGAGACGGCGCGGATGTCGATGCGTACCCCGCGGGCGTTGAGCTCCCCCACAGGCTTCGGTCCGCGCACGACGACGGTCGCATTCCCGAGCAGCTCGAGCAGCAACGGGGTGGAGCCGAGTGAATCGGTCACCTGAAACAGCGCCCGGGTGCCGACCCCGGTCTGAAAAATCATCATCCGGAACGGGCGCACCCCCCAGTCCTCAAGGAGCGTCGTGAGCGCGGCGGGATCGACGTCGGGCACCTCCTCGAGCGCCGGTGCGAGCAGCGGCACCGCACCCTGGCGGGAGATCAATTCCGCCAAATGCGCGCCCGTGCGCGCCTCCAGGATCGCGACGATTTTCGGTGCCGCTGACAGCGCCATGCTCCTGAAGCCTAACCGCCGATGAGGCCGGCCATCACGTTGATCGCAAAGCCGAGTATCGAGGCATTGAACAAGAAAGAGATCACCTCGTGAATGAGGACCCACCGGCGAACGCTTGAGCGCCGGGTGAAGACATCGGCCGTCTGGCAGGCCGCGGCGATGGTGAACGAGAAATACGCGAAATCCCAGAATATCGGCATGTCCGTGTCCGGGAAGGACAACGGTCGCTCGCTCTTCTGGCAGCTGTAGTACATGTCCGCATAGTGGGTCGTGAACATCGCGGGTACGAGGAGCCACGAATCCGCCAAGGTGGCGGCGGCGAGCACGAAGTGCCAGATGCGCTCGCTCCCTCCCACGTGCCTCAAGGTCGCGAGCGGCTCGACGATGGCGATGAGGCTCAAGAGCGCCGCGAAGGTGACCACCACCAGGATCACCGGTGCGGATGCATCTTCCTCGATATAGCGGGAGCAGATCTGCTGCGCCGTGAGTCTGCTCATCCATATCCAGAGCAGGAGAAGGAACGAGGTGACGCCGCCGTCCCAGGCCACGAGCACGCGCGTCACGAACGACCAGCCGCCGGGCAGCGAGAAAAACACGCTTAGCCCGATAGCGACGCCAATCCAGATCCTCGGGTGGTAGCGGAACAAGTTGAGCATGAGATCTAAAGGCGCGAAACATCCCAGCCGCCGCCGAGCGACTCGATCAGGGATACGTCCGCGACCAGCTCGTTTTGCCGCATGGTCAGCAGAGACTCCTGATCGGCGATCAGCGCTTGAATGTCGGTTATGACCGTAGTGTAGCTCACCGTGCCCGCGTTGAACTGATTCAGAGCGACGTCCGCAGCGAGCTGGGCATGCTCGACAGCCCTTTGCTCGAGCTCCGCCGATCGCTCGAGAACGCGCAGCGCGAGCAGCTGATCCTCCACGGACTGAAAGGTCGAGAGCACGGTCTGGCGGTAACTGGCCACGTATTGATCGTACGTCGCGCGCGCCTGCGCGACTGCCGCGACCTGCTCACCACCCTGGAACAGGACGTCGCTTGCCGTGCCGGCCGTGGACCAGATGCGGTTGCCGGCGTTGATCAGCGTCGACAGCGGGTTTCCCGCATACCCGCCCAGCGCCTGCAGACTGATGGTCGGAAAGTAAGCCCCGATCGCCGCACCGACGAGCGCGTTCTCCTGCTTCATCTGCCGCTCGGCGGCCGCGATGCTCGGGTTGCGCTCGAGGATCTCCGAGGGCACGGACATCGGGACCTGCGGCACCTTCGAGGCGAGCGGCGCCTCCGCGACGCTCAGTTCCGAGGGCAGGTGGCCGGTGAGCATGGCGATGGCATGCTCGTACGTGCCTCGTTGCTGCTGCACGGCGATGAGCTGTGCCTGGGTCGCCTCCAGCGAGGCTTCGGCGGCCGCCAAGTCGCCGTTGCTCGCAGTGCCCGATTGAACCATGTTCCGCGCGATCTCGAGGGCGCGCTGATCGAGCGCCACGGCGCGCTCGAAGAGCGCGCGCAAGGAGTCGGCGGCGCGCAGATCGAAGTAGTCCGTGGCGAGGGTCGCCTCGGCCGAGAGCTCGGCGTTCGCGAGATTGGCCTCGCTCACCTGCACCCCGGCCTTGCGGCTCTCGATCTGGCGGCGGATCGTTCCCCAGATATCGGGCTGCCAGCTCGCCAATCCCTGCAGGGTGAATTCCGTGTGCGTGCTGCCCCCCGCACCGCTCCCCACGGTGCTCGATACGGCGGCAGTGCCGCCGCCGCCGCCGCCGCGCTGGCCGCTGAAGCTCGCGGTAATGGTGGGAAACAGCTGCGCTTGCGCCTCCTCGAGGAGCGCGACGGCCGCTCGATATTGCGCCTCGTATTGCTTGACGTTCTGATTCGAGATGTTCACCTCGTGCTCGAGGCGGTCGAGCTCGGGGTCCTCGAAGATCGCCCACCAGTCGCCGCGACGCTTCTCGTCCTGAGGCGAAGCGATCTTCCAGCCCGGCGGCAGCTCCTTATAAGTGTTCGGCACGGGCGCGGCCGGCCGGTGGTAGTTGGGTCCGACGGCGCAAGCGGCGAGTGCGAGGGCAGCGGCCGGCGCCGCCCATCGCGATGTGCGCCAGCGCCGGCAGGCAGGCAGCGCCCTCATGCGGGAGCCTCCGAAGGTTCGTCGTCCCACCTGCGCCGCGGCCAGCGCCGTTTGAGCCAGATCTGCAAGCGGTCGAGATACACATACAGCACGGGCGTCGTGTAGAGCGTCAAGACCTGGCTCACGAGGAGCCCGCCGACGATGGAAATGCCCAGCGGCCGGCGCAGCTCCGCGCCGTTGCCGTAGCTGAGCGCGAGCGGGACCGCGCCGAGGAGCGCCGCCAGCGTCGTCATCATGATCGGCCGAAAGCGCAGCAGGCACGCCTGGTAGATGGCCTCGCGGGGCGCGAGCCCGAGCGTGCGCTCGGCTTGAATGGCGAAATCGATCATCATGATGGCGTTCTTCTTCACGATGCCGATGAGCAGGATCACCCCGATCAGGGCGATGATGCTGAACTCGGTGTGCCAGAGCATGAGCGCGAGCACGGCGCCGACGCCCGCGGACGGCAAGGTCGAGATGATGGTGATCGGATGCACGTAGCTCTCGTAAAGCACGCCGAGCACGATGTACACGGCGAGCAGAGCTGCCGCGATGAGCAGCGGCTCGTTCGAGAGCGATTGCTGGAAGGTGCCGGCGGTACCGGCAAACATGCCGTGGATTGACGTCGGCATGTGGATGTCTTGCACGGCTTGGTTCACCACCCGCGTGGCATCGCTCAAGGACGTGTCAGGCTGCAGGTTAAACGAGAGCGTCGTGGAAACGAACAGGCCGTGGTGATTGACCCCGAGCCGCGTGGTGCCGGCCGAGCGGCGGCTGACCGCCGTCAAGGGAACCATGGTCTCCTGGCGCGCGCTGACGGCCGCGCCGCTGGACACCGCGCCGCGGCCGGTATTGGCGATTGCATTCGTCAACGCATTTTTTACGGAATTGCTGGCGCCGGCCGTGGAGTTGGCAGCGGTCGCCGCGGCGCCGTTGACGCCCGCCACGCTGCCCGTGCCGCCGCCGCCCGCGCTCGAGCCCACGCCGGTGCTCGTGCCGCTCGCGGCAGCCGCAGCGCTGATGCCGGCGCTGCCGCTGCCGCCGATGGCCGTCGTCGACGTGGTGCCGCCGCCCGCCGTCAGCAGGTTGGAGGTTTGCGTGCCGGTCGCCGCGCCACCCGATGTGCTCACGTAGATGTCGTCGAGGGATTGCGGGCTCTGCCAGTAGCGCGGCGCGACTTCCATGATCACATGATATTGATTGAGCGCATTGTAGATGGTGGATACCTGGCGCTGGCCGAACGCATCGTAGAGCGTGCTGTCCAGCTGGCTCACGGTGAGCCCGAGCCGCGCCGCCGTGGCGCGGTCATAGGTCACGTCCGTCTCGATGCCTTTTTGCTGCAGGTCGGAATTGACGTCCGCGATCACGGGACTCGCCTGCAGGGCAGTGAGCAGCTTCGGCCCCCATTCGTTCAGATCGCTCACCTTGTCCGCCTGCAGCGTGAACTGAAACTGCGCGTTCGACCGCCGGCCGCCCACGTGGATGTCTTGAACGGTGGAAAGGTACAGGCTTGCCCCCACGAACTGCGAGAGCTGCGGGCGCAGCCGTGCGACCACCTCGTCCGACGAGAGCTTGCGCACCGAGAGCGGCTTGAGCAGCACATAGACCGAGGCGCTATTGGTCTGCGATCCGCCGCCGCCGCTGCCCGCACCGGTGTAGCCCGCGACGCTCTCGACCGCCGGATCCGCCCGCACGATGTCCATCAAGCGCACGAGCTTTTCCCTCATCAGCTGAAACGAGATGCTCTGGTCGGCCCAGATGCCCCCGGTGAGCAGCCCCGTGTCCTCCTGCGGAAAGAATCCCTTGGGGATCAAATCGAACAGCAGCACGTTGAGCCCGATGGTCGCGAGCAGCGCGAGCATCACCAGCCGGCCGTGCCGCAAAGACCAGGCGAGGCTGCGCTCGTACCAGCCGAGCGAGCGATCGAGAAAGCTGCGGCGCGATGGGCGCCCGTGCTCCGGCAACCTGAGGATCCACGCGCACATCATGGGTGTCGTGGTGAGCGAGATCACCATGGAAATGGCTATCGCCAGGGACAAGGTCGCGGTGAACTCGCGGAACAGCCGGCCCACGATTCCGCCCATGAGCAGAATGGGTATGAACACCGCCACGAGCGAGACACTGATCGAAATCACCGTGAAGCCCACCTCCTTGGCGCCGCGCAGCGCCGCCTCGTGGCGCGGCATGCCGTCCTCGACGTGACGCGAAATGTTCTCGAGCACCACGATCGCATCGTCCACGACGAACCCGGTGGCGATGGTGAGCGCCATCAGCGAGAGGTTGTCGAGACTGAACCCGAGCAGATACATGCCGCTGAACGTGCCGATGAGCGAGATGGGCACCACCACCGCCGGCACAAGCGCGGCGCGCACGTCGCCAAGGGCGAGAAACACCACGAACGTCACGAGCCCGACCGCGAGCAGGAGCGTCCATTTGGTGTCCCGGAGTGATGCCCGTATCGTGCCGCTGCGATCCGACACGATGGTGAGGTTCACATCGCTCGGCAGCGCCGCCTGCAGCTGCGGCAGCTCCGCCTTCACTTGATCGACGGTATCGATGATGTTGGCGCCCGGCTGGCGCGACAGGATCACCAGCACCGAGGGCTGGCCGTTCGCCTGTCCCTCGTTGCGCAGGTCCTGCACCGAGTCCTCGACGTCGGCGACGTCGGCCAGCTGCACGGCGGAGCCGTTGCGATAGGCGATCACCAGCGGACGGTATTCGCTCGCGTGGCTTGCCTGATCGTTGGTGTAGAGCTGGTAGCGATGCGCCCCCTCTTCGATCGCCCCTTTCGGACTGTTCGCGTTGGCGGATGCGAGCGCGGCCCGTACGTCCTCGAGGCCGATGCCGTAGTGAAACATCGCGGTCGGATTGAGCTCGACGCGCACTGCCGGCAAAGTCGCGCCGCCGATCGACACTTGCCCGATCCCATCGAGCTGCGAGAGGCGCTGCTGCAGGATGTTGCTCGCCGCATCGTAGAGCTGGCCGCGGGTCAAGGTCTTCGAGCTGAGCGCGATGATCATCAGCGGCGCATCGGCCGGGTTCACCTTGCGGTAGGTCGGATTGCTCGAGAGGCTGGTCGAGACGGCCGCGGCGGCCGCGTTGATCGCGGCCTGGACGTCGCGCGCGGCGCCGTTGATGTCGCGGTCGAGGTCGAACTGCAGGGTGATGCGGGTCTGTCCGGTGGTGCTCTGGGAGGTGATCTCGGTGACGTCGGCGATCTCGCCCAGATACCGCTCGAGCGGCTCGGCGACGCTGGTGGAGACCGTCTCGGGGTCCGCCCCGGGCAGGGACGCCGACACCGAGATGGTGGGGTAGTCGACTTGCGGCAGCGGCGAGACGGGCAAGTGCAAGTAAGCGAACGCGCCGGCGAGCGCGACGCCGACGCTCAACAGCGTGGTCGCCACGGGGCGCTCGATGAAGATCCGCGAAAGATTCATACGGGCGCCCGATCCTCGCGCCCCTCGAGCGGGCCCGCGCCGGATCGGCGGCGGCGCGCGACCGCCAGCCGATCGAAGGCGAGATAGATGACCGGCGTCGTGAACAGGGTGAGGAGCTGACTCACGATCAAGCCGCCCACGATCGCGATACCGAGCGGACGGCGCAGCTCCGAACCGGCGCCGTAGCTCAGCATCAGCGGCAGCGCGCCGAGCAGCGCCGCCATCGTCGTCATCAGGATGGGACGAAACCTCAACAGCGATGCCTGGGTGATCGCCTCGCGCGGCCCGAGGCCGCCCTTGCGCTGCGCATCGAGCGCGAAATCGATCATCATGATGGCGTTTTTCTTGACGATGCCGATCAGCAAGATGATGCCGATGATGCCGAGCACGTCGAGATCGTCGCCCGCCAGGATGAGCGCCAGCATGGCGCCGATGCCCGCCGAGGGAAGCGTCGAGAGAATCGTGATCGGATGAATGAAGCTCTCGTAGAGAACGCCGAGCACGATGTACATCGTGATCACCGATGCCGCGAGCAGCAGCGCCTGGTTGGTGAGCACGTGCTGGAACGCCGCCGCCGTGCCCTGGAACGCGGTGACGAATTTCCCCGGCAGCTTGATGTCCTGCTCGGCTTTGCGGATGGCGTCGACCGCAGCTCCGAGCGAAGCGCCGGGCGCGAGATTGAACGAGATGGTAGTCGCGGGAAACTGTCCGAGGTGCGTGATCTGCAGGGGCCCGGCGCGCTGGTCGACGCGCACGATCGCCGACAGCGGAACCTGGCCGTTGCTCGAGGAGGTGGAGGACGGCAGGTAAAGCTCCGACAGCCCGGCGAGCGAGAGCTGGATGGCCGGGTCCGCCTCGAGAATGACGCGGTATTGATTCGACTGCGAGTAGATCGTCGACACGATGCGCTGTCCGAACGAATCGTAGAGCACGTTGTCCACGGTCGCGGGCGTGACGCCGAAACGAGCGGCGGTGGCGCGGTCGATCACGAGGTCGGTGGCCGTACCCTGCTGCTCGAGGTCGCTTGCCACGTCCGCGAGCTCGGGGAGCGACGCCAATTTCTGCATGAGCGGCGGAATCCAGGTCGCAAAGTCACGGTTGTCCGTGCTCTCCACGACGAACTGGTACTGCGTGCGGCTCACCGCCGAATCGATGGTGATGTCCTGCAGCGGCTGCATGTAGAGCCTGATGCCGATCACGCCCGCGGTCTCGCGCGTGAGCCGGCGGATGATCTCGCTTGCGCTCGCGCTGCGCCCACTGTGGGGCTTCAAGTTGATGAGGAAGCGCCCACTATTCAAGGTCGAGTTCGTGCCGTCGACGCCGATGAATGAGCTCAACGATTGCACATCCTGGTCCTTGAGTATCGCGGCGGCGAGCGCCTGCTGGCGCTCCGCCATCGCGGGATAGGAAATGGTCTGCGCAGCCTCCGAGATGCCCTGAATCTCTCCCGTATCCTGCACGGGGAAGAATCCTTTCGGGATGAATACATAGAGCAACAGCGTGACGAGCAGTGTGAGGCCGGCGACCGCGAGCGTTAGGCCCTGACGGTCGAGCACCCAGGTCAACGCGCGCTCGTAGCGGCCTATGATCCATTGAAAACCCCGCTCGGCACGCAGATCCCACGTGCCGCGGGCCGCCTGCGGGCGGTGATGCAGCAACCGGGCGCAGAGCATGGGCACGAGGGTGAGCGACACCACGGCGGAGATCACGATGGTGACCGCCAGCGTGATGGCGAACTCGTGGAACAACCGGCCGACGATCTCTCCCATGAAGAGCAGCGGGATCAATGCCGCGATCAGGGACACCGTGAGCGAGATGATGGTGAAGCCGATCTGCTGGGAGCCCTTCAGGGCCGCGGCCAGCGGCGCATCGCCCGCCTCGATGTAACGAGCGATGTTCTCGATCATCACGATGGCATCGTCCACGACGAAGCCTGTGGAGATGGTGAGCGCCATCAGCGACAGGTTGTCCAGGCTGTAGTTGAGCAGATACATCACGCCGAACGTGCCGACCAGCGACAACGGCACCGACAAGCTCGGAATGATGGTCGCGGGCGCGTTGCGCAAGAACACGAAAATCACCAGCACGACGAGAACCACTGCGAGAACCAGCTCGAACTCGACGTCCGCGACCGAGGCCCGGATGGTCTGGGTGCGGTCGCTCAGCACAGTAATGTCGAGCGCCGGCGGCATGTCCGCCTTCACTTGCGGCAGAAGCCCTTTCACCGCCTTCGCGACCTGAATCACGTTGGCGCCCGGCTGGCGCTGAATGTTCAGGACGAGCGCCTGAGTCCCGTTCGCCCAGGCGGCGAGTTTATTGTTCTCCGGGGCCATGATCACGTTGGCCACATCCGACATATGCACCGCTGAGCCGTTGCTGTAGGCGACGATGATGTCCCGATAGCCCTGGATGTCGGTGATCTGATCGTTTGCGTTCAGGGAGGAAGACACCGTCGGCCCGTCGAAGCTTCCTTTGGGCGAGTTGCCGTTCGCGTTCGATATGGTGGTGCGCAGATCGTCGATGTTGAGTCCATACTTCGCAAGCGCGCGGGGATTGAACTGGATGCGTACCGCCGGCCGCTGCCCTCCCGAGATGCTGACCACGCCCACGCCCGGCAGTTGCGAGATCTTCTGCGCGAGCCGCGTGAAGGAAAGATCCTCGACGTCGATGAGCGTCAGCGTTTCTGAGGTCACGGCCAGCGTCATGATGGGCGCATCGGCCGGGTTGAACTTGGCGTAGGTGGGCGGCGTCGGTAAATCGTTCGGCAGCACGTTGCCCGCGGCATTGATGGCGGCCTGCACCTCCTGCTCTGCAACATCGAGCCCGAGATCGAGGCTGAACTGCAGCGTGATGACCGAGGCGCCGCCCGAGCTCGCCGAGGTCATCTGATTGAGGCCGGGCATCTGGCCGAACTGCCGCTCGAGCGGCGCCGTGACCGCGGAAGTCATGACTTCCGGGCTCGCGCCGGGATAAAAGGTCTGCACCTGGATGGTCGGATAATCGACCTCCGGGAGCGAGGAGAGCGGCAGGAATTTGAAGGCGAACAGGCCCGACAGTAGGACCGCGACCATGAGCAGCGAGGTCGCGACCGGCAGGTGGATGAACAGCCGGGACGGGTTCATGCGGCCCTCAAGATGGATTGGAGCTCGACGGCCGCGCGGGCGGCGGCGGCGTCACTGGCGCCGGCGGCTGACCGGGCGGCAGTGCTTGACCGGGCGCCGGCGGCTGACCGGACGGCAGCTGGTCCTCGTTGCCGGGTTGCCGATGGTGGTGCTGTCCGTTGCCGTGCCCCCCTGTCCCACCGCCTTGGCCCTGGCCTTGCCAGTGTCCATGACCGCGAGGACCGTTCGGCGCCGCGGGAGTTGCGGGAGTCGCAGACGGATTCGGAACGCTCACCGTGGCCCCGTCGCGCAAGCGGTCGGCGCCGTCGGTGACGACCACATCGCCGGGCGATAACCCCGATACGACGGCAAAGAAGTCTCCGTCTTGCTCGCCCAGCTTGATCGGGTGAACCGCGACCGTGTTCTGGGCGTCCACCAGATACACGTAGCTCCCCGGAGCGCCGCGTTGCACGGCCCGCACCGGTACCCGGACGACGTCCTTGAGCGTGTCCAGGAGCATTACCACATTGACGAACTGGCTCGGAAAAAGCCTCTCATCGGCATTGTCGAAATTGGCGCGCAACATCACCGTGCCGGTGGTGCTGTTCACCTGGGTATCGACGGCCGCCAATTGCCCAAGGGCGAGTTGCGTCACGTTGGCGCGATCGAAAGCCGTGACGGGCAGCTGGGCGCCCGCATGCACGCGCCCCATCACTTGCGGCACCCGGTCCTCGGGCACCGCGAACTCCACGGTCGTGGGCTTGAGCACCGTGAGCACCACGATGCCGCTGGTCGAGCCCGTCTGTACGTAATTGCCCGGATCGACCTGGCGCAAGCCGACGCGGCCATCCGTCGGCGCCACGATGCGGCAGTAGGTGAGGTTGAGCTGCTGCGCCTTGATCTGCGCCTTGTCGTAATCGACCGTGCCCTGATCCTGTTTGACGGTCCACACCTGGTCCTCGTAGGTCTGACGCGCGATCGACTGCTGGCCGGACAGCGTCTCGTAGCGAGTGAGATCCATCTGTGCCTGCTTGAGCGTGGCCTCGTCGCGGGCGAGCTGAGCCTCATCCTGCTCGAGCGCCACCTGGTAAGGACGCGGATCGATCTGCGCCAGCAACTGGCCTTTCTTGACCAGCTGGCCTTCCTTGAAGCCGACGCTCATCAAATAGCCGCTGATCTGGGTGGTGACGGTGACCGTCGCGAGCGGCGTGACCGCGCCGAGCGCGCGCACGGTCAATCGAATATCGCCGCGATCGATGTGCGCGACCCCGACCGGTGGATTACCCTCCTGCCACCTGCGTCGCAGCTGCTGCGGCTCGTTCACGAAGGTGACCGAGCGATAGACGATGATCGCGACGGCTATCGCGACGGCAGCGCCGATGACGGCCCAGCGCAACCAGCGTCGTCGGGCAGGCGGCTCGGCAACAGAGATGTCATTTTCCATGGATCGATGATTCCACGCAGGGAAACTTTAGATCAAAAACGGTGCGCCAGTTTGCGCGAACCCGCGAGTAAAGAAGTCACGGCATCGCCAAGAAAGGTCAGGGTGCGGACAAGTTACTTCACGAGAGGCGCGCGGCAGTGCCATGCGCGGTCAGCGCCGGAAGAAGTATGGAATGGCAATCAGCACGATGCCGATCCCGACCAGCGCGATGACGTTCGGGACGAAATAGGGATAGACCATGAGCGCGATACCGCAGAGCAACGGCACGACCGCGCGCTGCTGCTTGCCGTAGAGCGCGAAGCCCACACCGATGGAGCCGAACAAGAGGCCCCACAAGAGAGTCGATTCGCTCATGTCGCCGGCGTCCTGTCAGGCTCCGCGCGCGCCGCCTTTACTGACTCTCTTTGCGGACCAGAAAGATCACGAGGTCCACCAGCTGTGTGGGACCTCCGGCGCCCTGCACGTTCACGCGGTACTTGCCGTTGACGACGAGCGTGGGCGTGCGGTCGACGCCGTAGGCCTTCATCAAGTCCTCGTCGTGGCGTACCTGAGTATCGACGCCGAAGGATTTCGCGGCGTCCAGAAATTTCGCCGCCGGCACGCCCGCCTGCTTCTGATAGAAACGCGCGGCATCCTCGAGGGTCGGCATGCGCGACTTGAGCGTGGCCGTACCGGCATCCGTGGTGGCGAGCTCGCCCGTCGTCCACACTGCGTCGTACATGGCCTCGTGCGTGCGGTCGGCGACGCCGAGCGTCTGCGCGGCCACGTAGGCGAGTTGGAACATCGGCCAGTCCTCGCTTGCGTTGAACGAAGCGGGAACATAATCGACCACCGCGTTGAGCGGCAGGCTCTTGACCAGCTTCTGCATGTACGGTCTAAACTGATTGCAGGCGGGGCAGGCATAAGAGAAGACCTCCGTCACGAGCACCTTGCCTGTCGGTAAATGGGTCGGCTGCGGCTGCGCGACGAGGGCATAGTTTTTGCCCTCGGCCCAGGCCGGTGCCGCCGTGGCGGGAGGTTGTGCGGGGGCGGCACCCGCGAACGAGACCAGTGAGACGAGGACAATCACCCGAGCCAGTGCTTTCATCGGTACTCCGAGCTATGCGCGTCGATCGCCGATTCTAGACAATCCCGAGCGCGGATCGCATGCGTCATGCAGAATCGTCGAGGGGAATGAGCGCCGCGGGTACGTGGCGGCGGAGCACGGCGTTGCGCGCCTCCCACTCCTCGTTCGGCTCGAGTTTTTCGAGGAATTGCACCTCCCCGGCGGCATAGATCGCGATCGGCAGCCCGTCGCGGTACAAAATCCGGTTGCCGGTGAGCGAGGGCAGCCGCGCCCCCGGCGTGACGATACCCAGAAGATTGAGCGGATCGGCACCCGAGAGCGAGACATACCGGCCGGTGTGCGGTCGCCGGCGCGCCTCACGCAACAGCGCCACGGCCTCGGGAGCGGCATATTGCTCACCCGAGAAGCCGGCGATGAAGCGCCCGCCGCGAATCTCCCCGCGGGCCTCCAGCCGGCGGCAGCACATCACGATGTCGCGCCAGGGCGGCAGCCACGCCGCTTCGCGGGCCAGCAGGCGCCAGAAAATCACGCCCCAGCGCCGCAGCAAGGTACGCACGACGTGCTCGATGGCTTCCTCGCCGGGACGATCGCCCGCGCCGGGGCGGCGCACCAGCGCCCAGCGCCCGGCATCGGCCATCGCAAACAGAGCAATGTGGCGCTTGCGCCGGCCGCCGCGGCCCGATGCTCGGCCGCGCTGGCCGCTTGGAACCAGGAGCGCACGCAAGCCGCCGAAGCTGTCCGAGTTCACGATGCCGAGCGCGACGAGCTCCGCGAGCGCCTCCTCGGCCTCGACGGGCAGCATGCCGACGTGCTCGGCGATCTCGTCGAAGAACGACGCGCCGGAGGCCTTGATGTAGTCCATGACGGCGCGGGCGCGCGAGCTCAGATGCTCCGGATCGTGTCCTTCGGTGAAGGCGGACCAGGCCTTGACGCTGCGCCTCGCCAACAGCGTGATGGGCGTCGAGCGAACCGGCGAGGCGCCCCGATCGCGGTCGAAGGCACGCGGCTCGAGGCGGGTCCACACGAAGCGGCCCGCGCGACAGTGCTCGTCCAGCCATTCGGGCTCGTACTCGGTGATGCGGGAGGGCAGGATGTCGGTCTCCCAGGCGCTTGCCGGGGCCTCGTAACCTTCGAGCTGCGCGAGCACGGCCGCCACGGCATCCGATCCCTGCATGCGCGCATCGGGCAAGACGCGCTGCCACTCGAACAGAAAACGCAGGAAATCCCGGGCCGCCACGGGCTCGATCTCGGTTCGCAGACGCTTGACGGTGTAGCGATGAATGCGCGCGAGCAGACGCCGCTCGCACCATTCTTCCTCGAAGGCTGAAGGCGTGAACCAGCCGCGCATCGCAAATCCCTCGCCCTGCAGGGCGGCGAGCGCGCAGAGAACCGGACCGGGCGCCGATCCGATCGAGTCCGCGATGACGCGCGCACTCAAAGGGCCCAAGCCCTCGAGCCGCCCGCGCACGATCTCGACGAGCGCTTCATCCGAGGCGGGAACGCGGGGCTCGAACAGTCCGCGCCGCTCGGTCGCGACCATGAGCGGCCGTCCCGCGCCGTCGGCGAGCCGCGCGATACGGCCTTGTGCCTCGAGCTCGCCGAGGAGCTCCGGCCACGCGGGATTGCCGCGGCCCTCCTCCTCCGTCAAGAACGTCAGCCACAAGAGCGCGTCGTGCAGCTCGTCGGGCGTCGCCGCGTCGGGCCATGCCTCGCCGCGCACGCGTGCGATGGCATCGGCGTCGAGCTTGCCGAGATCCGCCGCGGAGGCCGCGTCGATCCAGCGCCGGCTCATCACCGCCTGCGTCCTGCGCTCCTCGAGCGGCGCATCGTCGAGATAGGCGTAGGGACGCGCGTTCAGCGCCTCGAGGGCGAGTGGGGAGGGCTCGGTGAGGTCGTGCGCGATGACGCGGACCTCACCCTGCTCGAGGGCGCAGAGCAGCGCCTCGAATGAGCGGATGTCCATCGCATCCTCGAGACAGTCGCGGATGGTCTGGCGAACCAGCGGATGGTCCGGAATCTCGATCTCGCCGGTCAAGTTCTCGGCGCAAGCGACCTGGTCGGGGAACACCGAGGCGAGCAGATCCTGGGCTTGCATGCGCGCGATCTGCGGCGGAACTTTCTTGCCGCTGCGAAAGCGCGGCAAGGCGAGCGAGATGCCCGCGTCCCAACGCCAGCGCACCTCGAACATCGGCGCGGCGCATAGCGCCTGCACCAGGATGTGCCGCAGCGAGCCCGATTGCAGATAGCGCGCGACCTCGGCCAGCTCGAAGCTGTGCGCCTGGGTGAGCGAGAGGACGATGTGATCCTCGGTCGCCGCGGCCTGCAGCTCGAAATTGAACGTGCGGCAAAACCGCTTGCGCAACGCGAGCCCCCACGCCCGATTCACGCGGCTGCCGTAACAGGAGTGGATCACGAGCTGCATCCCGCCGGACTCGTCGAAGAAGCGCTCGAACAAGATGGTGTCGAGCGTCGGCAGGGCGCCGAGCGCCGCGCGTCCGGCCGCGAGATATTCGACGATCTGAAAGGCCGCCTCGCTCGAGAGGTCCACCGTCTCGGTCAGCCAGTCGACGGCCGCACCGGGATGCGCGCCGAGATGCCGCTCGATCTCTTGGCGCAGACGAGACACCGCCTGCGATAGCTCGTTGCTGCGTCCGGGCGCCTCGCCCAGCCAGAACGGTATCGAGGGCGGCTGGCCGTGCGCATCCTCGACGCGCACCGTGCCGCGCTCGACGCGCAGGATTCGGTAGGAGGTATTGCCCAGCTGGAACACGTCGCCCTGCAAGCTCTCGACGGCGAAATCCTCGTTCACCGTGCCGACCAGCTGCGCCTCGGGCTCGAGGATCACGCGATAGTCGGCATTGTCCGGAATCGCGCCGCCGGAGGTGATGGCCGTGAGGCGTCCGCCGCGCCGCGGACGCAGCATCTTGTGCACGGCGTCGCGGTGAATGAGCGCGCCGTGGCGCCCGCGGCGCGTGCTGAAGCCCTCGGCCAGCATGGCGACGCACTCATCGAACTCCGCACGCGCGAGGTCGCGGTAGCAATACGCCCGGCGCACGAGAGCGTAAAGAGCGTCCTCTTGCCACTCCTGCGAGGACACCTCGGCCGCGATTTGCTGCGTGAGGACATCGAGCGAGCCGGCGGGCACCAGCAGGCGATCGAGCTCGCCGCGCCGCACGGCATCGATCAGCGCCGCGCATTCGACAAGCTCATCACGCGAGGACGGGAACAGCCGGCCCTTGGAGATCCCTCCCACCGAGTGACCGGCGCGTCCCACGCGCTGCAGGAAAGCGTTGATGGACCGCGTCGAGCCGATCTGGCACACGAGATCGACATCGCCGATATCGATGCCGAGCTCGAGCGAGGCCGTCGCCACCAGGGCCTTGAGCTCGCCGCGCTTCAGGCGCTGCTCGGCGTCCAATCGCCGATCGCGGGCGAGACTGCCGTGGTGGGCGGCGACGTGCTCCTCGCCCACCCGCTCCGACAGGTGCCGCGCGACGCGCTCGGCAAGGCGGCGCGTGTTGACGAACACCAGCGTGGTGCGGTGCTCGCGCACGAGCTCGGCGAGACGATCATAGACCTGGCCCCACACCTCTCCCGACATGACCGCTTCGAGCGGCGCGGGCGGCACCTCGAGCGCGAGGTCGCGCCGCCGCGAGTGACCGGCATCGACGATGCTGCAATCGCGCGCCGCGCCGGCGCCCGCGCCGACCAGAAAGCGCGCGACCTCCTCGATGGGCTTCTGCGTCGCCGACAATCCGATGCGCGTCAGCGGGCGGCCGGCGAGTCGGCGGCCGGCCAGGCCCTCGAGACGCTCGAGCGAAAGCGCGAGATGCGCGCCGCGCTTGTTGCCCGCGATGGCGTGAATCTCATCGACGATCACGCTGCGGCAGGTCGACAGCATCTCTCGCCCCGAAACCGAGGTGAGCAGGATGTAGAGCGACTCGGGCGTGGTGACGAGAATGTGCGGCGGTGTGCGGCGCATGCGAGCCCGCTCACTTTGCGGCATGTCCCCGGTGCGCACCATGGCACGGATCGGCACCGCGGGCAGCCCGAGCGCCGCGAGCTCCGCACCGATACCCTCGATGGGCGCCTCGAGATTGCGCTGAATGTCGTTCGACAGCGCCTTCAGCGGCGAGACGTAGACGATGCGCGTCTCGTCGGGCAGCGC
>Ga0302324_100000732_pt1 | contig 82959 bp, 85 predicted proteins | sample Palsa_T0_1_FD_201949 | JGI IMG/M metagenome (GOLD analysis project Ga0302324, IMG submission 201949) | Peat permafrost microbial communities from Stordalen Mire near Abisko, Sweden - Palsa_T0_1 | ecosystem: Environmental > Terrestrial > Soil > Palsa > Peat permafrost | place: Sweden: Abisko...
TGGCTACGGCTTTGCCGGTCTTGGGCAACAACTGCATCAGCCCGACTGCGTTGGCGCGCGAAACCGCGTTGGGATTGAATTCGGACTCCTGCCGGATCAGTGACGCAACCAGGTAGGGATCCAGTCCGTTGGCTGCCGACGAGCGTTTTAAATCATTCCAATACGCTTTAGGAAAGAGCGCTTCCCAGTATTTGCGCGGCAGATCGGGAATGTCGAGGGCGAAGTAATTCGGCGTGGAATGCTTCATGACCTCGATCGCCTGGCTATAGTGTCCGGCCTCGTCGTAGAGTTGCGCGGTTTCCACCGGGCCCCAGCTTGCGCCGTTGGCCGCGGCGGCGGCCTGCAATTCGCGCACGGCAAAATCGACTAGGCCGCCGTTGCCCAGGAGTTGCGCTTTCTGCACGTGCAGGTCATCTGGCGGCGGTTCCGATTCCGTGACTCTGTAGTTGCTGTCGAGCGGCGGCACGCGATCGAGCAAGGCATATTGCGTCGCCACACCGGCTGCAGCAGGCAGGTGCTTCATCCGCTGCCTCCCCAGTTCCGCATAGTAGAAGTTCCGGTAGCGGTCCGAAAGCTTCTGATAGAACGCTCGCGCCATGAGCGGTTGGTTGTCTTCCTCAGCGAGACGGGCGCGCCAATAGAGAGCAGCAGGAGTTTCCGCTCCGGAAGAATACAGCGCAATTTGTTCTTCAAAGGCTTTTTTCGCTTCCTCGTTGCGTCCCTGCCGAAGCGTGAGCCAGGCCGCCTTCCAGTGCACATAGGACGCGCGTGCACCGTTGGGAAATCGCTGCTGGGCTTCGCGGAATGCGTCCAACGCCTGGTCATACTCATGATGTACAAGGTGCAGATTGGCCGCGGACAGCAGAGCCTGCTCCAGCCACGGACTGGTGGGAGCCGCTTGGCGCAATTCATCGACCGTGCGGTAAAAAGTGTCGTTGTCATTGGCGGCCCAGGCAACCTGACCGAGCAGGTATAAGCGTTGCGCGTTCACTTCGCCGGTCTCGCCACCCAGCAAGGCGAGGACTAGCTTGGCGTCACGATTTTTGCCGCTGCGATGCAGGGCATCGGCCAGGGCAAGTTGCATCGTCGGTCGATCGGGGGGGCTGGACTGGCTGACCAGGCTGCGATATTCGTCCGCCGCGTCGACGTAGCGGCGCTTGCTCATCAAGCCATCGGCGCGTGTCTTGAGCTGACTGAAAGTAGGTGGTGGCGCTGCCGGAAGCTTCTTCAACTCAGCGTAAGCCCCGTCAGACTCCGTGCTCGTGGGCATTGTGTAATAGATGTTCTCAAACGTTTGCGCCGCCTTGGCGGTCTGTCCCGATGCTGCGTAGGCGCGCCCGAGGGCAAACTCCAGATCCGAGCGCGTCGGCAGCCGAACTTGCTCCAACAAAGCTGCCGCTTCCGCTCCTTGTCCTTCGAGCAGGAGCACATCGGCATAGCTGACTTGGGCGTCCCGCACCAGCAGCGAATCCGGATGCGCTTTGCCAAAGTCGGTCAAGGTCGCCAAAGCCTCCGCGGTGCGCCCGGTCTGCAGGTAGGAGGTTCCAAGATAGTAAGCGACGTAATCGCCCAAGTCTCCGGCGTGGACCTTGGCGCGGTTCAGCGGATCGATTGCATTGGCATAGTCCCGATCAAGCACGTGCGCGTAGCCCACGGCCAGCCATGCCAGAGCTCCAGCGTCTTCTTTGGCGTGAGCCCGAGCATACGCTTCAACGCCGGTGTAGGCCGCGAGTGAACGATCCTGGAGAAGTTGTTGCGCCATGGGACGCAAGCTGGCCGATGCTACAAACGCCTGCCGCATGCGCCGGACCCGAGGGGAGACGACTCGGGATCTTTGAGTGTTGGCCGAGTGCCGCTTAGCGGCTGTGGCTGCGGGCTTCTTGCCGGCAGGGGCCTTGTTAACCGGAGGTGTACTCGGGTTGACGGTTTTGCTGCCGCTCACGGCTTCTTGGGCGGCTGGTTTCGCCGGAGCGGGGTCGGCCTGGCTCGTAACGGAATCGGAGGCAGATTGCGGCAGCGCCTCCGCCAGCGGCAGCAGAACGCCAAAGAAGCCGCAGAGAGCTGCGGCTGCGAGCACCCACCAAAACTTCGAACCTGATTGCACTACGTTTGCTTCTCGTCCAGACACGCTACTGCCAAACTCTCTACTGTCAGACTCTCTAATTTAGATCAGGCCGCAAAATCTAGCGCCGGAAATTCGAACCCATGATGGAGACGTCATCTTCGGCCAGACTGCGCAGCAGTTCGTGCTGAAAATAATCCCCAGTTGCGGCTACAGTACTGCCATAGCGCTTCTGAAACGTACCGCGACTCTTGTCGATATCTTCCTTTAGCCGGTCGTACAGATCCTTGTTGCGGCGCCCCTCCGCCACTTTCGCTTGGTTGTAGAGTTTGATTTCATCCACCAGCAAGCGTGCGAAGCGTTGCGCTTTGCGATGGACGTCGGCATCTTCCGGCGACAGTCCAGCCCAGGGGTCGGTGGCTGCGGCTGGTGCAGCGGCTGCGCTGGCGGCGTGCGCCGCTGCCACTTCCACCACTTCGGCCGCAGGCCTGGAGTCGGCGGGAGCGGTGGAGGGTACATGTTTGGGCGCATGCCCAGCGAAGGGATCGGAATACGAAGAAACCGTTTGTACCGGCGGAGCAGATCTCTCGACCACACCCGCGGCTTCGCCATCTTCCTTGGGCACGGCCTGCTTGCGGAGCGAAATTACTTCCAACCATGCGCTGGTCGCGATCACCAGCAATTCCAAGGCGTCAGAATCCAACTTTCCGCTGTCACCGCCGTCGGCGTAAACCAGTGCTGCTACCTTGTCTTTGAGCGCTAGGGGCAGCACTAATACTTGCTCATTCACCGGACTACCGAACTGCTGTGCGAACCGGCCGCCCATCTCAGCGATATTGCCGGGCGTCGCCACGCGATTTCCATAAGCGTGCGCCACCGGTCCGGCACTCAAATCGAGAGAAAAATCCTTAAGCGATTCATCGTCGACAAATCCGCGGGCTTGCCATCCGGATGCGGCTCCGGCCTTCACCACGAACAGCGCAGTGCGCGAGCAGTAACCGCTGGCGGCCTCCAATAAGGCGCGCAAAATCTCTTTCTGGGTAGAACCGGCGTGAATCGTGGAGACATCGCGAACCAGCGCGCCTAAGGATTCGCGTGACGGGGCTGGCGTTTCGCTCACAGCAACGGGCAACGCTTCGAGCACGCGCTGCACAAGCTGCGCCTGCAATTGTGGAATCTGCCCTTGCAGGACTTGCGTCACAGCGCGCTCAAGGATCTGTTGCACCTCGAGCTGCTGCCCCTCGTTCTTTTTCCCGTTTCGTTCCGCCATGCGCAAAAAACCGTTTTTCCTAGAGAAATAAAACCCGCTGCTTCGCGACCGCACCGGGAGAGCCGCTCTAACTGCTGATTATACGGCACTTGTAGGAGTGTCCCAGAGTACTTCGGTACCTGTTCGACCGCGTGGCCTGCCCCTCTTTGACTGTATCGTAAATCGGCCTCTTGCCGAAACGCGAAAGCGATTGGGCAAACCCATGGGTTACCAAGTAGAATAACAGTTCACTTTTCAGTGCCGCGGTTTGTTGCTCGCAAAATACTGCATCGCCGAAAGAATGGAAACCATCCAAAACAAACTAGAGGGGCCTGTCAGTGATGAACTGACGCTGGTACGGGCCGCCAAGCAGGGCGACGACTCGGCTTTTGAAGAGCTGGTTCGGCGTTACGATCGAAACGTTTTTCGGATCGCGCAACACATCACGCAGAACCGCGAGGATGCGGAAGATGTGGTGCAGGAAGCGTTCCTGAAGGCGTACGGCAACTTGGCGAAGTTCCAGGAGCAGTCGAAGTTTTATACCTGGCTGGTGCGGATCGCAGTCAACGAAGCGTTGATGAAGTTGCGCCGCAAGAAGCCCGAGCGTACCGTTTCGCTCGACGAGGATATAAAGACTGAAGACGATTCTCTTCCGCGCGAAATCGCGGATTGGAGCCCGAACCCCGAGCAGCAGTACAACCAGGCGGAGTTGCGGGAGATTTTGAGTAAGACGATCCAGGGCCTTCCCCCAGGTTTCCGGACCGTGTTTGTACTGAGAGACGTGGAAGGACTTTCCACCGAGGAAACCGCGGCGGCTCTCGAATTGAGCGTGCCGGCGGTGAAGTCGCGGTTGTTGCGCGCGCGCCTGCAGTTGCGCGAGCGCTTAGGACGGTTCTTCCAGAGACGCGAGAGTGGAGATGGCGACCAGTGAAATGCTCTGAGTTTTTGCACGAGCTGACCAACTATTTGGACGGCGTCCTCGACGAACCTACAAAAGTCGAGCTGGAGAATCATCTTTCCTGGTGCCACAACTGCTACGTAGTTTGTGACACTACGAAGAAAACCATCGAGATCTACCGCGACTCCCAACTCTACGAATTGCCGGACGATTTGCGTACCCGCCTCCGCGCAGCCATCATGACCAAATGCCAGCAACACAAGAAGCGTGGGCCAGAGAGCGTGTGAACCCAGCGGCGGTGGCGTTGCTGGCGTGGGTTTCCCGTTAGTCCCGCCTCCTCGGATATTCTGTTTCTCCCCGCATATTGAATCGCATATAATGGACGGACGTGCCGTGGGGTGTTGCATGTTACGTCTTCGGACTGCCTCTCTTCTCGCTTTCTTCTTCTGCCTGTTCGCAACGGTCCTCGCATTCGGTCAGTCTGGCGATTCCGGACTAAGAAAGAATTCTTCATCCGCCTCATCGCCCCAACCGACGAGCGATCAAGCGCCCGCGGCCACGGCGCCGATACCTCACGACGCGCCGCGCATTTCCAAACAGACCCGCTACGAAATCATCCGCGACTTTGAGACCCAGCTCGTCTATGCGCGGACTGCCTTTCCCATGGGCACAAAAGGACTCCGGCTGAAGGAAGGCGTGATTACGCCGAACGGAGAAGAATTGCAGCAGGCGCTCGCCCTTTGGGGGCCGGCGGTTAAGCCCGGCGATCCGGCACACATCTCCTTTGTGCAGATCAAAGACGACCACATTCATTTCGAGATTAACGGCGGTCCGATCCGCCGGAAGAAATGGTATGAGCACATAGAGGTTGCTGGAACATATGGTACGCCGGTTACGGGGCCCGGCGCCCCGCAATCCAATCCGCACGGTTCCTGCGTGGATCTTTATTTCGACAAGCATGTTCCCGAGATGACGGCGGCGCAGTTGCGCGACTTGTTGCATCCGGTGCTCGATTTCAATGCCAGGAACAAAGAACAAGCCTATCTCGATACCGTGCCTCCGAAGGTAAAAGAGGCTATCGTGGCGCATCACGTTCTTGTGGGGATGAATCAGGAGATGGTGCTCCACGCCAAAGGCAAGGCTCCAAAAAAAGTCCGGGAGCGGGATGGTGAGACGGAATATGAGGAGTGGATTTACGGCGAGGCCCCGGCGGATGTCGATTTTGTGCGCTTCGTGGGAGATGAAGTGGTACGTGTCGAGACCATGAAAGTGGACGGTACGAAGATCGTGCGTACCGAGCGGGAAGTCTTGCTGCCGGAGGCGGACAAGGATAAAGAAGCGAAGAAGGAAAAAGAGCCGGAAGAGCGGCCGGCGAACGCGCCGAGTCTGAGGCGTCCGGGTGAAGACGCGCAAGACGTGCCCAAGCCGGCCAACGGTCCCGCCCCAGCCGCACCTATGCCCCCGCCAGACATACCCCAGCCTCCGAGCGGTCCGGGGGGAATCTTACCGACGAGATAACCGCGGGTCGAGTTTCGCGGGCAGCAGTTTCGCAGAGGGCACACCTACTTTCTTACTCCCCGGTTGTTTTCCCGCATGCCGGAAGCGATCAAATACTAGCGCGCGGCGACCGCCGAGCCGGCATCCGCGAACGAGAAAGCCAAGTCTACGTTGGGAAACTCCTGGCCATCGACCTCCACGTAGGGGTAGACGAAATAGTTTAGCGGCTTACCATTCTGCGGAGGACTCAGGCGCAGGTCGCGGCCCATGCTGAACTGCACGCGGTTCACATCGTGCGAGCCGAAGAAGTAATCGCGTTTTTCCTGGTGCTTCCACGCCTCGGAAATGTCTACAGGTATCCATCCCTGGCCGTCGATGTAGAAATCGGACCAGCAGTGGTAGCCGGCGATCTCTGCGCTGTGTTTGTCAGGAGGTAGTGGAAATCCAATCTCGAAGCGGGCCGGGATGCCCTGCGACCGAGCCATGGCAATGAACAGGGAATGGAAGTCGGTGCAGTTGCCTTTCTTCGCGTCGCACGCATAGAGAACGTCACCGTGTCCCCAACCTGTTCCCGTCTTATCGTAGCGCATGGTGGTGAAGAGGTAGTCGTAGATGGCGCGGGCTTTGTCGAGCGGTTGAGTTTTGCCTTCGGTGACTTTTACGGCTAGGTCGGCGGGTAAGCCAGTGATAGGGACAAGGACGTCAGGCTGAAGATCTTCTTGCCTTTCTGCCGATGAGAGCGAAGCGGGAGTTAAATGCGGGGCGGATTGTCCGAGCGCCACGCGTTCGCGGCGGACGACATCGTATTCCACGTCGAAGTGCAGTTCGGGCTGCGCGGAACTGCTCTCGGCATAATAAATCTGGTTGCCGTATTTCGATTCGCTGGTTTTTTTCAACGGCAGATCCCCGTGAACGGAGACGACTCTCACCTCTTGATAATCGTCGGACTGAGCCGCTGGGATCCAGATGCGAACCTTTTTTCCTGCAGGGAGATTCTTCACCGTGAAGGCGTAATGGAATGTGAAGTGACGTGAATCCTGGGCGAAGCAGGACAGAGCCAGGGTGATAAGCAGAGGCAGCAACACGGAAGTTTTGCGCAGCATAGGCGGCTTCCTTTCATGTTCTCAACTGAAGAACTGAGGGCTCAGATTGACAGTGTTTGGAAACGACACACGGGCGTCTTAGAGGGAAAGCCGTCAAGTGAAGCCGCGCTTCGGTATGCGCATGGGAGTGAAGATGCCGGAAAGGACCCGACGATGCGGTATTGTAGCAGAGGCGATTGCAGGAAAAACCTATCCTCGCGCCCCTCGAATCGTTCCTTACGTTAGAATCTCTGCGTGCCCGTAGCCATCCAATGCCGCGATCTACGCAAGACTTACGACGGTAAGGTTGAGGCCGTGCGCGGGTTGAACCTCGAGATTCAAACCGGCGAATGCTTCGGGCTGCTCGGCCCCAATGGAGCAGGGAAGACGACTACGATTGAAATCCTGGAGGGTTTGCTGGAGCCGACTTCGGGCGAGGTGTCGATCCTCGGCCACTCCTGGCGCGAAAATGCGCGCGAGATGCGGGAATGGCTGGGGATTTCGCTGCAGGAGACGCGGCTTTCCGAGAAGCTGACGGTGCGCGAAACCGTCGAGCTGTTTGCCAGCTTCTACCGGGAACCGCGTTCGTCCGAGGAAGTGCTCGAGCAGTTGCAGCTCACGGAAAAAGGGGACGCGTGGGTAGGGAAGCTTTCCGGCGGGCAGAGGCAGCGGCTGGCGGTGGCGACGGCGCTGGTATGCAATCCGAAGATTCTTTTTCTCGACGAGCCGACAACCGGGCTTGATCCGCAAAGCCGGCGGCAGTTGTGGGATATTGTCCGGGAATTCCAGCGTGCCGGCGGCACGGTACTGTTGACTACGCATTACATGGACGAAGCCGAGCGATTGTGTGACCGGCTGGCGATTGTGGATCACGGGCAGATCATCGCGGAGGGTTCGCCGGCCAGTTTGATTGAGCGCTTGGGAGGTCACCACGTGGTGGAATTTGCCGTGAGCGCGAAGGCTGCGGGCAATTCGGATGGTGCGGCGCTCGAGGCCTGGCGCGCGCTGCCCAGCGTGGAGTCGGTGCACGAGGACGACGGCATGGTGGCGTTGAGTGTAAAGGAGCCACACCTGACGATTCCGGCACTGCTGGATGCGGTTGGTAAGCAGGGAAGCGAGCTGCAACATTTGACCACTCGGCAGGCCAGTTTGGAAGATGTGTTTGTACGGCTGACCGGGCGGCATTTGCGGGAAGAGTGAGATGAAGTGAAAGGATGGGCACGATGGTGAAGGGATATTTTCGCTACATAGTTTTTCTGCTGGCAACGGCGGCTATGGTGCTGTGCGGGCGGTGTGCGTTGGCACAGGCTGCGGTGTCTGACTCGACCGGTTTCCCTCCGCTGGACCAGTGGAAGGCCGCGATTCTGGAGGGAGACGCGGCGGGATTGAAGGCGTTCTACAGCACGGATCCGGAGGCGGAGGTACAGGCCAACGGCGTTACGGCCGGAGCCGATGCGGATGTGAATTTCTGGCTGGGATTGAAAGCGCGCAGCATAAAAGTGGAAATCGTCCGCCTGAAGGAGCACCCCGATGCTGAGGGCATCATCTTCAAAGCCGAAGTGCAGACCGGCTTGCCGAATGGCCAAGTGATGAGCGTAACCGACGCCCAAGGGTGGAAGAAGCAGGGCGAACAGTGGCGCATTGTGGGCGCCGAACGAACCGATGCGCCGCATCTGAAACAGCCTTCGGACATGAATAAGAATATTTATCCGCCGGATGCGGATGCGCACGCGGAGATCAAAGAAGCCGAGGAGAAGGCGGCGACCGAGCACAAGCGCGTGCTGCTGGTGTTTGGAGCGAACTGGTGCTTTGACTGCCACGTGCTGGACCTGGCGTTCCATCGGCCCGACTTTGCATCGGTTATGACGGGCTATGAGGTTGTGCATGTTGACCTGGGAGACGATGAAAAGAAGAATGCCGATCTGGTAAAGCAGTTCGATGTGCCGCTGAACAAAGGCATTCCTGCCCTCGCGGTAGCCGAGAGCGACGGCAAACTGGTGGTCAGCCAGAAGAACGGCGAATTCGAGGACGCGCGGTCGCTCACTCCGGAGGCGTTGCTGGCATTTCTGAATAAGTGGAAACCGGAGGCGCGATAGAGTGGTTTCGGTTGCCGCGCATCCTTTGCGAGTTGTCATCCCGAGCGGAGCGAGGGATCTTGGTATTTGCCGATAAAGCCAAGACGAGCAGTGTTGGCGAGAACCAAGGTCCCTCGCTCTGCTCGGGATGACAAAACGGGTTGGATTCAGCTTATGAGCGTCGCAGAGCAAACGCCCGTTATAGAAAAAAGGTCTTCGAGGAAGTATCCGCAACGGCGAAATGGGCGGTGGTCGGGATACCTTCACCTTCTGGGCGCGCGCATGCTCGAGTTGAAGCGAGAACCGGAAGTCGTGTTCTGGGTATTTGTGTTTCCTTTGTTGTTGGCGCTGGGGCTCGGGATTGCATTCCGTAACAAACCGGCGGATGCGTCGTCAGTTGCGATTGTCGCCGGAGCGGGAACGCAGCAAGCCGAAGCCATGTTGCTGCGCTCTACGCAGCACGATTCGTTCAAAGTCGAACTGCAAGACGCTGAAGATGCTCGCAAGGGGTTCCGATTGGGCAAGTACGATCTCGTGATTGAACCGGACGGGGCGGGAGCACTGAGATATCGCTACGATCCGGCGCGTCCGGAGAGCGTGCTGGCCCGAGCCGAAGTGGACGAAGCGCTGCAGACTGCGGCGGGGCGCAAGGATGTCGTCGCCACGAGTGTTGTGACTTCGTCCGAACCTGGGTCGCGCTACATCGACTTTCTGATTCCCGGCTTGCTGGGCATGAACCTGATGAACTCCGGCATGTGGGGCATCGGATTCGCGCTGGTAGATATGCGCCAGCGCAAGCTGCTCAAGCGCTTTGTGGGCACGCCCATGCGGCGGAGCGATTTCCTGCTGGCACTGATGTCGAGCCGTCTGGTGTTGATGATTATCGAGATCGGCTTGTTGATGACCCTCGGGGTTCTCGTGTTCCACATGAAGGTGTTGGGGTCTCTATTCTCAATTCTGTTACTGGGAGCGCTAGGGGCTCTATGCTTTGGCGGGGTTGGATTGGTGACGGCGAGCCGGGCGCAAAAGATCGAAAGCGTGAGCGGTCTTATGAACCTTGTGATGATGCCCATGTGGATTTTTTCCGGCGTGTTTTTTTCCTATGAGCGTTTCCCCGCGGTGATTCAGCCTTTGATCAAAGCGCTTCCGCTGACCGCTCTGAACGATGCTCTGAGGGCGAGCATTCTGGAAGGGACGCCGCTGATTCGCCAATGGCCTCGCCTGTTGGTGATGGGCCTGTGGGGGTGCATCTCTTTCTTCCTGGCGCTGAAGTGGTTTCGGTGGACTTAGAGAGGGATTAACCGGCAGGTCTATCCAGGCAGCTTCCGAAGCTTGGGCCCCGCCCGCAAGTCTTGGGAGAAGTTACGAACGAGGCCGGCTGCGGTGCTTGCGAAAGCAACTACTCTACTTACGACTTGACTAGCTTGGCGGCAGCCTTTCGGACTTTCGCCCAGCGTAGTTTTTGCGCTTCGGCAATACGCCGGCGAGCGTCCTTGCTCAAGGTACGGCCCGTCGTCTTGAGCTTCTTCCCGCCAGCATGGCCGAGTGCATCCAACGCTTTCCCCACTTGTCCCATCTCTTTTTCAAGACGAGAGTACTCCTTCCGCAGGGAAACAACTACTTTGTTCATCATCATGAATACCCCCTTGTAATTAAGGTAACACGGGCAGGACATTAGTTGGATGTCTTATGGGTGACTTTGAGTCAACCCGCCACACAGTGAGACCTAAACGGGACGAACTTCGGATTAGGAGACTTAAGTTAGCGGAATTAGTTCTTACCCAGCGCCGATAGTGGATAGGAACCGCGGAGCCTGACGAGCCTTTGTCGTCTGTTCGAAGGCGAATGCCAGGCGGATGAGAGTTGGCTCGCTCCAGGCGCGTCCGAAGAATGAGATACCGACGGGCAAACCAGAGATAAATCCAGCCGTAACGTTGATGTTGGGGTATCCCGCGACGGCAGCGGCATTGGAGCTTCCCCCCGCCACGTGATCGCCATTGACCAGGTCTGTGATCCACGCTGGGCCGCCGGTGGGCGCGACGATGGCGTCGAGATGGTACTTATCCATAGTGGCGTCAATGCCCTCCGTGCGAGCCAGTTGGTGGTTCTTTTCGAGTGCGTCGAGATACGCCTTTTCGGTAAGCGAGCCCTTAGCTTCGGCCTTCACGAACAAGTCCTGGCCGAAATAAGGCATCTCTTTCTGATGGTTGCGGTCGTTGAAATCGATGATCTCCTTTAGCGTGCGGACCGGAGCATTGGGGCCGAGATTCGCGAGATAGGTGTTGAGGTCGGCTTTAAGTTCGTACATAAATACCAATAATTCGCTCTCGTCGAACTTACCCAGAGTTTCAATGTCAGCGGGATCGACTAACGTGGCTCCTTGTTTCTTCATGGCATCGAGCGCTTGCTCCATGAGAGCGTCAACGGCATCGCTGAAGCCGAAGTATTTCCTGGCCACGCCGATGCGGGCTCCTTTGAGGCCGTTGGGATCGCAGAATCGAGTGTAGTCGGCGAAAGACTTGCCTTGGCTACCCGCAGTGGAGGAGTCCCGTGGGTCGGTGCCCGTCAATGCGCCCAGCAGAGTGGCGGCGTCGCGCACGGTGCGGCACATTGGGCCGGCGCCGTCCTGGCTGTGCGAAATAGGAATGATGCCACTCCGGCTTACGAGACCCACGGTGGGCTTGATGCCGGCTAGCCCATTCGAAGACGAGGGGCAAACGATTGAACCGTCGGTCTCCGTCCCGATGCCAACTGCACATAAGTTGGCGGATATGCCCGCGCCGGTACCTGAGCTTGAGCCGCAGGGGTTGCGGTCCAGCGCGTAGGGGTTGCGGGTAAGGCCGCCACGGCCGCTCCATCCGCTGGTCGAGTGGCTGGAACGAATATTCGCCCACTCGCTGAGATTGGTCTTGCCCAGAATGACGGCGCCAGCGGCGCGCAGCCTTTCGGCGACGAAAGAATCTCTGGCCGGTTTAGAGCCGACCAGAGCGAGCGAACCGGCCGTCGTCATCATCCGGTCGGCGGTGTCGATATTATCTTTAATCAGAACGGGGATACCATGCAGCGGACCCCGCGCACCTTTGGCTTTGCGTTCCTGATCGAGCGTGTCTGCGATCGAGAGCGCGTCGGGATTCAGTTCGATAATGCTGTTGATCGCGGGACCCTGTTTATCGATCTCTCCGATGCGGGCGGAGTATTTCTCCACCAGAGAACGGGCCGTGAATTTGCCCGACTTCATTCCCTCCTGCAAGTCGATGATCGTGATCTCATCGAGTTCGAAAGGCTGGACATCGGGAGCTGCGGGTGCGCCGTTCGAAGGACTTGCTGTCGCGGATGTGGTCTCTCTCGCCGATCCAAACGCCGGATACAGCGGAGTCAGACTCGCGGCTGCACTGCCGATAACTGTGGCTTTGAGGAACGAACGGCGGTTGGCGGCAAACTTCGTGTCACCTTGATCTCGGGCCATGATTCGAAACGTCCCCTGATTGCGAGCTGATGGCAAATATCAACGAACATAATAATCCACTTCCGGACATGCTGCGCTGTCCTGGCCAACCTAGGGCCACGATTGTGAGGATCCGCAAGAGTTTGGCAATCAGTCAGTTTCGGCTGAACCGCTAAACCAACAACTACCAAGATTTCTTCTTGATTTTTCGGTTTGGCGTGTATAATTAAAACCAGCTAAGTTTGACTCACAAGCAATTGAAGGTCGGTATCGCCAACCAGCGTCACCCCCTCACTAGCAGCGAATCTTCTCAGCACAATCCAAAAGAAACAAGAATAGGACTATCAATGGCAGAACAAGGAACAGTGAAGTGGTTTAACGACGCCAAGGGCTATGGCTTTATCAGCCGTCAAAATGGCGAGGACGTTTTCGTGCATTTCTCCGCGATTCAGGCTGGCGGCTTCCGCAGCCTGCAGGAAGGCCAAACCGTGCAGTTCGACGTGACCAAGGGCCCCAAGGGCTGGCAAGCGGAGAACGTCCAAGCGGTCTAAGTGACCACGCTCTCGAAGCGATAACTAAAATGCCCGGCATCCGAAAGGAACCGGGCGTTTTTCATTTCTTGGAGCAGCAACTTTTCCAGCTCGAAGCATCAAAACTGCTGACGCGCCTGCTGCACCATCTCGACCAGGACCTTCCGGGCTTCCAAGGGATTGTTCACTTCCCGCAAGAACGCGATGCGCGTGCCCCGCATGCCGTCTGGAGTTTTCAGGCGCACGTGAAAACCGAGGCGATCCACCGCGGTCATCGCAGCTTCCTGAGATTCGATGCCTGCACGAGCCCGCGCCAGCAGGACAAGGGCGTCCTTGTGGTCGGTATTCATGTGTTCGATAATCCCACCTGCTGCGTCGGCCAGTGGGTCGGGCTGCGCCCGGTTGTAGTCGGTCGCCGGAACCCAACCCATCACTCCGAAGCCTCCCACGTAGTAAACGTCCACCACGTCCATGCGGTAAAAGGAAAAATCCTCAAAGTCTACCCAGTACTTACTGTTGGCATAGCGTTCCAGGTAGAGTTGCCGCGCAGGCGCCACTTCGGGCTCCGGTATCGGCAGACCATTTCCCACCAACGTGACCCTTGCCGCGCCCAGCGAATCGCCTTCGGCGTCTGGCTGGGTTACCAGCAAGCTGGCGTGCGAATCCGCTTGCAGGTTCTGCGTGTGCATGGCCATGGTGCTGATGAGAAAGATAGGGCGTCCCCGTTCATCCAACCCGTAGGGCATTACCGATCCGAAAGGGAATCCCGGCTGTTTGCGCGAAAGAGTGGAAAGACTGCCAATGCGGCCCAAGTACACCAGGGTACGCGCGCGCTCAGAGAACGATGGCTCAGGAACCGGGGGCTGGTCGCTCGCCGCGGCCGAGCCGCCGTGTTTTCGGTTGGACGGGGGAGACATTGTTGGTTCTTCAGGCAGTCTAAATGAAATGGGCCCTGATAGGGGCCACGCCATTGCCTGCGTTAATGTCTTCCTCCAGCGCGACCTCCGTCCGGCACTCGGGTGCGTTGGAGATGTCCCGCGCGAATCCGGCATCGGTGCAGTTCGAAAACTCAGCGATCTTATCCGTTTGTCGTCGTCCCGCGTTTTCTTCAGTGGGACGAGAGCCCGCCCTGAGCGAAGCCGAAGGGATCTCCCCTAACACGCAGCCGGCTGCATCGAACTGCACCGCTGCCGCGAACCCGCCGAAACCCCGCTCCCACGGCCTTATCTTCCACATATGTGCAAAGCCTTGCGCTTGGCTTCATTCCGCAGTCCCTAACTCGAATCCCACCTGCCCCGGTTTGGTATGAGGATTGCCTTGATCACTGTGGAAGCCGCGCCAATCGGGCATTCCGTGAGATTTTTCACATCACTATGCATTCTCCCCCGGACTAGGATCAATCGTATGAAACCCAATCTTATGAAGACGACTATCTTCGCCATCTGCTTTCTTTGCTTTCTTTGTGCCACCAGCGCCTTCGGCCAGAACGCTCCCGTCCTGACCAACAACCCCCAGCCCATTCAGATGACCGAACATTACCAGCACGCTTCCGAGCATGGCATGGCACTGGAGTCCAGCCTGCTTAGCTCGAATGCCTATAGCTACGCCCATGGCGAGCAGCCCCTGTGGGAATTTGGCTCTTCGCCGTTGTATGAAACCCCTCTCGGCGACGTCGCCCGCGCCTACAGAAAAGAACACGCCGCCAAGGCAAAAGCCGTCAAGGCCCTGGAAAAGTAACTCTGTAAGCAACAGCTCTTCGGAAGAGGATTCAGATGCCCATGTGGGGACGGCCGCCTCAGCTGTCCCGCCGAGCGAAGCGAGGCGCCCCGGGCACACGACCTGGATCCTGCGTGGAGCAACTCTTTCTGTGCTGCGAGAGGTGCGCGGCCTTAACGATCCTAACCGTCCCGCTACTCTCCCGCGCCCACCATCACGAGCGGCATCTTAGGCGTAGCCGCCCCCGCTTCGTTTTCCACGGTAACGGCAAACGCTTTGGCCACGGTTCCCGCCGGCAGTGGAGGATTCACCACGCTCGCATTCCCGCGCGCATCGGGCTTGAACACTCCCGCCGGAATCGGCGCCCCGCTGACCGGAATCAACCACAACTCATAAGCCTTCTGCGGCGGCAGCGGCGGCATGTTGTTCGCCAGAAAAACCAGGCTTCCGCGGTTCCGCAGATAGAACGCTTTGCCCTGCGGCTGTGGCGGAGCTTTCGCCGCTACCAGCGTCACCCGCTGCGCCTCCGGCTGAATAATCGGCGCCGCAATCCTTCGCAGTTCTTCTAATTCTCGTGTGCTCTCCGCCGCTTGGGAACTCGCCGACGCCAGCGTCCGCCTCAGTGCGGAATTCTCCCGCCACAACGAAAGCGCAAATATCACCACCGCCGCGGTGGCCGCCCATCCCAGCCATCCCCACCACCCTCGCCGCGACGCGGACGGCACTGCCACCGGCAGGTGCGCTTCCCGCGCCACCGCATCCAAAATCCGCTGCCGCGCCCGCTGCGGAGGTCTTGGCCCAGTCGCCGATATCGCCAGCAGGGCCGTGTCGCCGCGCAGTTGTTCCAGCTCCAGCCGGCACGACGCACAAGTCGCCAAATGCTCTTCGAGTTTCGCGCGCTCCTCTCCCTGCAGCGCGCCAAGCGCGTACAGGGCGAGATCCTCGGCGTATTGTTCGTGTCCGCCCATTAGCAAATCAGCCGGTCTGAAACGCCTTCCGCAGCGCGATCAATCCCGCGCGAATCCGTGTCTTAACTGTCCCCAGCGGCTCTCCCGTCTTGTCCGCGATCTCCGAATGGCTCATACCCTCCCAATAAGCCATCTCCAGTGCGCTGCGCTGAGCTGCAGCCATCGTGCCCATCACCCCGCGCACTTTTTCGGCAACCCGCGAGCGTTCTGCCTCCGCCGCCAAGTCGGGCGCCACCGACAACACTACATCCTCGATATCTGTTTCTGGACGTCGCTTTCTAAGGGAGTCGATGGCTCGGTTCCGCGTGATGACGGCCAGCCAGCTTCCCAAGCCGCCGCGCGCCGCGTCGAACGCGCCCGGGTTGCGCCACAACTGTAAGAAGACTTCCTGCAGCACGTCCTCCGCCGCTCCCGTATCTCCGAGAACTCGTAAGGCTACCGCATACACCACCGCAGAGTAGCGGTCATAGAGCTCCGCCATCGCCCCCTGATCGCCGGACTTCAAGCCGGTAACCATGGCCAGATCTGCCGATATGCCTTGTCGTTGCGTACTCGACAAACGTCGCTGCTCTTCCTTCAATAGATATACGAATCAAAATCCCCAGCGGATTGCCCACTGCAGGCAATCGAACTCGCCGCTGCAAAGATGGCAGACACGCCGAAAGGCTGCGGCGAAAACATAGCAGCTAGACCCTGCTGGGAGCAACTAATCCCACGGGAGCGCGATCACGCCGGGATACTTTGCAGTCACCTACTGGCTCAACTTGATCGCCAGCTGACGCTCCGGCGGTGTCATCTGGCTCCAGAGTTTCTGCAGGCCATCCTGCAGCGCCTGATTGTCGGGCTGCTTGTGCAGCGCCAGCGCAAACCAACGATAGGCCGTCGGCAAATCCCGTGGCGTGCAGGTACCGGTGTAGTAAATCGCGCCCAGAGAAATCATTGCCTGCGCGTTGGCTTGTTCCGCAGCCGGCTTCAATATCCGCATGCCGCGATCGCAATCCTGGCTCACCCCACGTCCGTAGATGTAGCGTTCCGCTTCGCTCACCGGATCGACCGGCTTGGCCGGCGTGGGCTTGCGTTCCCGCGGCTTCGGAGCAGGAGTCGCTTCCGCCGGTTGCGATTGAGCGTCGGAATCACGGGCCGCCGGTTGCGATGTAGAGTCCCCATGCGCCTCGGAATCCGTTGGACCGGCCTGGCTCGGACTAGCCTGTGCTGGACCGGTCGGAGTTGGGCCGGCCGGAGTCGGGGCCGTCTGAGTCGGACCGCTCTGCGGCGCCGAGGGTTGCGAAGCAGCCGTTTGTGGTGCCGTCGTTTCGGTCGCAGCCGGCGGTGTGACGACCGGCGTCGTAGCAGGCGCGCTTGCGGCGGCAGTCGGACTCGAACCGGGCGGCGCCGCCGTACCGCTGGTCGTGCTGCCGGAATCCGCAGAGCTTGGCGGAGCGTCCGCCGACTGCTGGGCCGCCGCAGGTTTCGCGTCGCTCTTCGTCAACCAGTCAAAACCTCCTTGCCTGAAGCGCAGGTATCCGAACCCGCCAACTAAGACCAACGCGATCACAATCGCAGCCACCTTACCCCAGCGCCGCGGCAGTTCCTCATCATCTTCGAGAAGGTAGTCCAGATTTCTGGAAGACCGCTGCAACGGGTCGTGACCGCTTGTCGCATCCACGCTGGGCTTATCCGCAGGAGTGTTCAATCCCAGAAATGACGGTCCTGTGATTGACGGCGAGACGATTTTCGAGGCGACCGTTGGAGAAGTGCTTGCCGGCGAAGGAGGTGCCGGCTGCGCCTCCGTCGCAGCACGTGGCACTGACTGCGGATTTGCAGCCACGCTGCCCGCTCCAGCCTCTGCCTTCTTCACACTTGGGGAAGCCGTCGCACGCATCGGAGACTCGCCAGGTTCACTCTTCGCCACCAGCGCCGCTCCGCACATGCCGCAAAACCGGTTAGCCTCGGAATTGTCATTGCCGCATTTTCCGCAGCGCACTAGTCCGCCTCCATGTTCCTATCCGTTAGATTAACTTCACAGAATACAGTTGCCGGCGGCCAGTTGCCAGTTGCCAGTGCGCCCATGATGCAACTGGCAACCGACAACTGGCAACCGGCAACTGCCTTTCATGCTATGCTGCGCAAAACTTCGTCATGCGAACTTAGGACGGCCTGTGCTGGTTGAATTGCGCCTGGAGAACTACGCGGTAATCGACAATGCGGCGGTGGAGTTCGCCTCCGGCCTAAACCTGCTGACAGGCGAGACCGGTGCGGGCAAGTCCATTCTGATCGATGCCCTCGCGCTGCTGCTGGGCGATAAAGCCTCCAGTGACGTGATTCGCACCGGCGCGGAGCGGGCCGTGGTGTCAGCGGTCTTCGAGTGCGAAGGCATCGCCGAACGCTCAATCGAGAAGGTGCTCGAGAACAACGGCTTAGACGAATCCGAAGATGGCTCGCTGATTATTCGTCGCGAGATTGCTGCCGGGGGTAAAGGCCGCGTCTTCGTCAACAATCAGGCGGCCACGGTCGCGGTGCTGCGGCAGCTTGCCCCGCATCTCGCGATCATCCACGCGCAGAACGAATTGATTCTCTCCTTCGACGCGCCGGCACGCCTGGAGTTGCTGGACGGATTCGCGGGAAGCCACGTCGAGCCCGTCGCGGCCGCCTATGAAGCCTGGAAGAGAATTCGCGCGCGCATTGAGGATCTCGAACGCGGCGAGCAGGACCGGCTGCGCCTGGTGGATCTCTGGCTGTTTCAGAAGCGAGAAATTGAAGAAGCCAAATTGGAATCCGGCGAGGACGAGAGCCTGGAGACAGAAAAGCGTGTTCTCGCCAACGCCGAAAAGATTTACAACGCTGCTATGCAGGCCTTCGATCTTTTGTATGAAGGCGATGGCTCCACGTCCGCATCCATGCGTGCCGCGCAAAAACAGATCGAAGAGCTGGCCCGCTACGAACCAAAATTTCAGGAGGCGCTCTCCGCGCTGGAAACGGCGCGCATCAGCGTGGAGGATGTCGGTGCCACGGTCCGCGACTACGCCGGCGGAATTCACGCTTCTCCCGAACATCTTGCGGAAGTGGAAGACCGGCTGGCCCTGCTCGACCGTTTAAAGCGAAAGTACGGCCCCGCTCTCGATGACGTAATCGAGTTCGGTGCAGACGTGGCCTGCAAACTCTCGGAAGTCGAGAACAAAGACGAAATCCTGCGCGAGCTGCGGGCTGATCTCGCCAAAGCTGCCGAAGAATATCTGCGCGCCGCACGAGCGCTGTCCAAGACGCGGCAAGATGCGGCGCGCAAACTGGAAAAATTAGTGGAGTCGGAGATCAACGACCTCGCCATGAAGTCGGCCTTCCGCATCCAGATTTCCACGTCGGAACAAGAAGGGAACTGGTCGGCGTCGGGAATCGATCAGGTCGTCTACATGATCGCCACCAACCCCGGCGAGCCCATGCGGCAGTTGGAACACATCGCCTCCGGTGGAGAATTATCGCGCGTAATGCTCGCACTGAAAGTCAGCGTGGAATCGGGAGCGGCGACCGGGACTCCCCGTGGAAGAGCGGCCCTTCAGGGCCGCGTCAGTGGCGCGAACCCCTCCGGGGCCTTAGCCCCGGGCAAACTTCGCACCATGGTGTTCGACGAAATCGACACCGGCATCGGAGGCCGCGCCGCCGAGGCAGTGGGAAAGAAATTGAAAGAGCTGGCACGCGCCAACCAGGTGCTGTGCGTCACCCACCTCCCGCAAATCGCCACCTTTGCCGACCACCACTACGTCATCGAGAAGAAAGAGCGCAACGGACGCACGCGCACCTCGATCCGCCCCGTCTCCGGCGACGAACGCACCGAAGAAGTAGCCCGCATGCTCAGCGGCGCCAAGCTCACGGATACCTCGCGCAAGCACGCCGAGCAGATGATCAAAGCCAATGGGTAGCGCCGACGTCCCGCCGACAAGGCCGCAAAACAGCACAGCGCCGTAGCGAAAGCCGAACGCAAAGGATCCCCGGAACCGCGAAAACGCAGCTTGACGATAAACCACAAGTTAGCTAACATTAGTTAGCTAACTAAGGCAAGCTATGGAAACCATCACCATCCACAAGGCAAAAACTCAGCTCTCCCGGCTCATCGAAAAGGCCTGTCGTGGTGAGGAGATCGTCATTGCGCGAGGCAAGCAACCGGTGGTTAAGCTGGTGGCGATCGCAGGCAAGCGCGGAGATCGTAAACCCGGAGCGTGGAAAGGAAAGATTTCCTACACTTCCGATGCGTTCGACCCGCTCACTGACCAGGAATTGAAGGATTTGGGTTTCGAATGAAGCGCCGTCTCTGTTAGCCGACCCAATCGTGGGCTGCGAGGAATGTGAAGGTTCTGCTCGATACGCACGTGCTGGTTTGGTGGATGGAAGATGCCACCCGGCTTTCCAAACAGGCCGCAAAGATAATCGCAGATTCGTGCAACCAAGTTCTGATCTCGGCCGCAGTAGGCTGGGAGCTTGCGATTAAGGTAGGCACAGGCAAAATGAAACCGCGATCGATCCTTCAGGACTTGGATCGCGTTCTCGAACGCGAATCATTCTCGGAAGTTCCCATTATGCTGGGCACAGCGGTGCGCGCAGGTTTACTTCCCCTCCACCATCGCGATCCATTCGATCGACTGTTGGTGGCCCAAGCTCAATCGCTGAGTGTGCCCATTCTCAGCGCCGACGCCGTTCTTGACTTGTACGAGGTTAAGCGACTGTGGTAGCCCGCCGCTCGCTGCGTCCAATCCCCGCCTGCTGCTAATCCCCGCCGTTTCTGTGGTTTACGTTGACCAGAAGGGCACTTTCCGGTAATTTAGTAGCATCGCTCCAATGGGTTCATATACTCTGACCGTACAGTTTCTAGGCCCAGATTTTGCATCTTACATAGTCCGGGGAAGATCACAAGAAGGGAAGTTGGATGGTGCCAAATAGCCAGGGAAAGACGTTGCTTTTGCTCAAGCCGCGCGGGTTCTGCGCCGGCGTGGTCCGCGCCATCGACGTTGTCCGCATCGCCCTCGAGGCCTTCGGCCCGCCCATCTATGTACGCAAGGAAATCGTCCACAACAGCTTTGTAGTGGACGAACTACGCGGCAAGGGCGCCATCTTCGTCGATAGCGAAGATGAAGTTCCCAACGGCGAGCGCGTCATCTACAGCGCGCACGGCGTTTCCCCCGAGGTGCGCGAACACAGCGCCCGCCGCGGCCTGCGCGTGATCGATGCCACTTGCCCCCTGGTCACCAAGGTCCACGTCGAAGCCGTCAAGTTCGCCAAAGAGGGTTATTCCCTGATCCTCATCGGCCACCACGATCACGACGAAGTCATCGGAACGCTCGGCGAAGCTCCGCTCGTAACCCAAGTGGTTGGCACTCCGGAGCAGGTCAAGTCACTCTCCGTCCCGGACCCGAATCGCGTGGCCTATCTAACCCAGACCACGCTCAGCCTGGATGAAACCAAAGATATTATCGCTGCCCTCAAGAGAAAGTTTCCCAACATCAAAGGCCCCGCCGCGCAGGATATTTGCTATGCCACCGAGAACCGCCAGGTAGCCGTGAAGCAGGTCGCCTCGGAAGCGGATCTGCTGCTAGTCGTGGGCTCCGAAAACAGTTCCAATTCCAATCGTCTGGTTGAAGTGGCCCGCAACCTCGGCACGAACGCGCATCTCATCGATAGCTACAAAGATATTGAGTCTCAGTGGTTGCTGAACGTGAAAACCATCGCGCTCACTGCCGGCGCTTCGGCGCCGGAATGCCTGGTGGAGGAAACCATGAAGTTTCTCGCCACCAAGGGTTTCGACAACGTGCAGGAACTCGAAGTGATGCCGGAAAACGTCCGCTTCGGCCTGCCGCCGGAGATTGTCGAGGCCATCGCCGCCGCTCCGGCCAGCGCTACCGCGGACTAACGGAGATGCTTATCGATGGATACAAACTCCCCTGACGCAAACTTAGCCTCCGAACCACAACTTCGCTTCGGCAAGATCGACGGATTATTCGCCCGCGTGGAGGCGGCCATGTCCGCCGCCCGCAAGCTTCTCTTCTCCGCCCAGCATGAAGACGGCTATTGGTGCGGCGAACTCGAAGCTGACACCACACTGGAGTCCGATTACATCCTCCTACACACGCTGCTAGGCACGGGCGATCCCGAGCGTTTCCGCAAAGCGGCCAACTGGATCGTTCAGCATCAGAACGAAGACGGCGGCTGGAGCATCTATCCCGCGGGACCGTCGAACGTCAGCGCGTCGGTAAAAGCGTATTTCGGCCTGAAGCTGGCGGGATACAAAACCGATGATCCCGTACTCCACCGCGCCCGCAAGAAGATCCTCGAACTCGGCGGCGTCACCGAGGTCAATACCTTCACCAAAATCTATCTGTGCTTCTTCGGCCAGTACGACTACGACGCGGTGCCCGCCATCCCGCCCGAGATCGTCCTGTTTCCCAAATGGTTCTGGTTTAACATCTACGAAATTTCTTCGTGGTCCCGAGCCATCCTGGTCTCGCTTTCCATCTGCTATGCCAAAAAGCCCTTCAAGAAGATTCCCCGTGAAATGGGGGTCGAGGAATTGTTTCTTGGCGGCATGCAGAAGTCCCGCATGCACCTGCACTGGTCCAGGAAGCTGATCTCGTGGCGCAATTTCTTCCTTTGCATGGACCGCATGACTCATTGGTTTGAGCGCGTCCACATCCGCCCGCTGCGTTCGGTCGCTCTCAAGAGCGCCGAGAAGTGGATGCTGGAACGCTTTGAGATGAGCGACGGTTTGGCCGGCATCTATCCCTCCATCATGAACTCGATCATCGCCATGCGTTGTCTCGGTTACTCGGTCGACGATCCCCAGCTGATCCGTGCGATGGATGAGTTTGAGAAGCTCGGCATCGAGGAGGCCGAAACCTTCCGCATGCAGCCCTGCATGTCTCCCGTATGGGATACGGCTTACGCCATGTTTGCCCTCGGCGAAGCCGGAGTACCCGCGAACGATCCCCGCATCGTCAAGTGCGCCGATTGGATTCTGCAGAAGCAGGTACGCAATCCCGGCGACTGGCAGGTCAAGAACAAGCACGGCAAGCCCGGCGGATGGTACTTCGAGTTTAACAATGAGTTTTATCCCGATGTGGATGATACCGCCATGGTTTGCCTGGCCCTCAGCCGGGTTGAACATCCCAACGGACGCTACCAGCGCGAGTCGGTTCAGCGGGCGATTGATTGGGTCTTGTCCATGCAGTGCAAGAACGGCGGCTGGGCCTCCTTCGATAAAGACAATGATCGCATGGTATTCCAGCACATGCCCTTTGCCGATCACAACGCCATGCTTGATCCCGCCACAGTAGATATCACGGGACGCATCCTCGAGATGATGGCGGCTTACGGCTACGACAAAAACCATCCCGCCGTAAAGCGCGCGATTAAATTCCTCCGCAGCGAACAAGAACCAGACGGAAGCTGGTTCGGGCGGTGGGGCGTGAACTTTATCTACGGCACCGCGTTGGTGCTGCGCGGCCTGGAGGCGGTTGGCATGGATAATCACGAACCCTGCGTCCAGCAGGCCGCGGAATGGCTGCGCATGGTGCAGAATCCGGACGGTGGTTGGGGTGAGAGCGTGGGATCGTATGACGATCCCACGCTGCGTGGCGTTGGGCCGAGCACCCCTTCGCAGACGGCGTGGGCGATTCTGGGAATCCTTGCCGTCGGCGATACGCGCAGTGATTCCGTGGCTCGCGGCATCGCTTACCTGCTCCGCACGCAAAAGGACGACGGTTCATGGGATGAACTTTATTGCACGGGCACGGGCTTCCCGCGCGTCTTCTATCTGAACTATCACCTCTACCGCCAATACTTCCCGCTGCTCGCGTTAACGACTTACGCGAAAGTGATGGAGAAACAGGGCTAGTTGCCAGTACCCAGTTGCCAGTTTTCTTCCCTCGGCTTAGTCGGTTCTATGGTTAAGGAGATTGTGCTGATAGCAGGCCTTCCGGGTTGCGGGAAGACAACCCGTCTTTGTCGCATGTGTCGAGACGGCTGGCTGATCTTCGACGATTTCAAGAGTGACGCCTTCGAACACGACAGCGCTTTTCGAAAGTCTCGAAAGTTCCGCGCGCTGGTGATCGGGCTCAGAGACGGTCTGAGATGTGCCGTTGCGGATATCGATTTTTGCGATTCGGGTTCTCGATCCGAAGCTAGCGACGTCTTGCGTACGGAGATTCCGGGTTTGAATCCCAGATGGGAGTTCTTTGCCAACGACCCTATCTCCTGCGAGGCGAATATACGAGCCCGAAATCGTTCCTGTCTTCAGGACGACTTGGATTGTCTTGCAAAGTACTGCCGCTCATACCATATTCCCGAGGGTTCGATCGTCCTCCCCGTTTGGCAGAGACTATGACAACTGGCAACTGGCAACTGGCAACTGGGTACTGTTCTTGCTAGCTTTCGTCACAGGCGCAACCGGATTCCTCGGCTCCCACGTAGCCCGCGTTCTATCGGAGCAGGGCGCCGACCTCCGCCTGCTCGTCCGCCCCACCAGCAACCTGAAAAATCTCGCAGACCTCAAGGCCGAAACCGCGACCGGCGATCTGCGCGATTCCGCGTCCCTCGAAAAAGCCATGGCGGACTGCGAGGTCGTTTTCCACGTCGCCGCCGACTACCGGCTCTGGGTGCGCGATCCGGAAGAAATGTACCGCTCGAACGTCGAAGGCACGCGGGCCATCCTGCAAGCCGCGCGCAAAAACGGCGTGCGCTGCGTCGTCTACACATCCAGTGTCGCCACCATGGGCTTCACCGGCAACGGCCGTCCGGCAAACGAAGATTCGCCGGTTTCGCTCGCCGACATGATCGGCCACTACAAGCGCTCCAAGTTCATGGCGGAACAAGTTGCCCTGGAAGCCGGCCGCAGCGGCATGCGAGTCGTGACCGTCAATCCGACGACTCCCGTGGGCGAGCAGGACATCAAGCCCACTCCCACGGGAAGAATTATCGTAGACTTCCTGAAGCGCAAGTTCCCCGCGTACGTCGAAACCGGCTTGAACCTGGTGGACGTTCGCGAATGCGCGCGCGGACACGTCGCCGCACTGGAGAAAGGCAAGAGCGCCGAGCGCTACATCCTGGGCGGAGAAAACCTTACGCTGAAACAGATTCTGGATAAGCTGGGCGCAATCTCCGGCTTGCCTTCGCCGAAAGTAAAGTTGCCGTACTTCGTTGCCTACGCAGCCGGCGCAGTGGATCAAACCATATCCGGCCGCCTGCTCGGTCGCGAGCCCCGCGCCACCGTCGAAACCGTGCGCATGGGAAAGAAAAAGATGTGGGCCAGTTCCGAGAAAGCCGAACGCGAGTTGGGATGGAATACAATCCCGGTCGAGGGCGCTCTGCGGCGTTCGGTCGAGTGGTTCCGGACCAACGGATATGCCTAAAATCGCCATCGTAGCCGCACTTGAGCGCGAAGTCGTCGGCTTTACCAAGAGCTGCCGCCGCGTCGAGCGGGCCTACGAGGGCCGTGATTTTGCCTTTTACGAGCAAAACGACAACGTCGTCGTCTGCGGCGGCATCGGCCCGGAGGCAGCGCGCCGCGCCGCCGAAGCAGTCATCGCGTTGTATCAGCCCGAGTTGTTGCAGTCCGTGGGTTTTGCCGGAGCTCTGAATGCGGAACTGCGCGCAGGCGATCTTTTCACGCCGTCGGTTGTCATCGATGCCCGCGACGGCAGTCGCATTCCTGTCGAGGGCGAACCCCAAACCGACCAACGCTCTCTGGTAAGCTTCATGGCTGTGGCGGGAGCTCAGCAGAAAGCAAGTCTGGCCCAAGCCTACGGAGCCCAGGCAGTGGATATGGAAGCCGCCGCCGTTGCGGTCGCCGCCCGCGTCCATGGCATTCGGTTCGGTACTACCAAGGTCATCTCCGACGAACTAAACTTTGAAATGCCCGGCATGGACCGCTTCATCGACGCCCAAGGCCGTTTTGAAACCGCCAGCTTCGCGGGATTCGTAGCGCTGCGCCCCTGGCTCTGGATCCGCGTCGCCCAGCTGGCCATCAACAGCCGCAAGGCGGCGAAGATACTGGCTGAACATCTGCTGCGCTTCCGCCAGCAACTGAGCCAAGCCCCCGGCCGGGTGCCAGGAACAGTCCCGTTGTCTCCGCAGCCGACCGGAGTAACCAACTCCTCGCACGCCGGAGGTCGCAAATGAGACTGCGGTTGCTCGCCCCGTTACTCTTAGGGATCGCCATCCCTCTGGCTGCTCAGTCCAACGCCGCTCCGGTTTACGCCGAAAGTTTTCGCCAGGGTTCGACTCACGTCGTCGAAGAGACCTTTGAGGCCAAACTCACGCCGCAAGACTCGGCTTACCGCGAGCGCATCAAAGATTCCCACGGGGACGACCGCTACGTGTTCTCAATTCTTCCCCGAATCCCGGAGGGCGACGTCAAAATTACCAACTGGCAGGCGCGGCTCGCCGATCTGCACCACCCCATCTACGAAAACGTGCTGATGACGTCCCCACAACCCTCGGACGATCCCAAGGACGCACTCTGGCGTCTGGATCCCGGCGGCGCAGCACCGGTGCCACCCGGTGCCAAACGAATCATCAAAGTGGATGGTTTTTATGTCATCCTGCAGGTGAAGGCGTATCACTTCACCCCTCCGGATTCGCCCTATCTCGATTCGATGACGGTCGCCGTTGAGTTCACCAATACAGACCCGAGAAAGGCGGACGCCTCCCAGAAGTAGGCTTCGGTTGTTTCTAGGCACCTCCGATACAAAGTGAAGGTGAAACGCATCTAAACCAATAGTCATCTAACGAGATTCGGCCAAAGCGAAAATGGGGATTGCCCGACAACTCGAGATCCAGGACCGACGCCAGTCCGTTCCCGCGACCATGATCGCGGCGGTTTACCGGGGAGTAAACGACGTCCGCCTGGAAACGGTTTCCGTCCCGGAGATCGGCCCCGGCGAGCTGCTGCTGCGCGTGCATACCTGCGGGGTTTGCGGCACTGACCTCAAGAAAATTGCCTCCGGATCACATTCCGCGCCGCGCATCTTCGGTCATGAAACCTCCGGCGTGGTGGCTGCCGTCGGCGCCGGAGTGCGAACCTTCACCCCCGGCGACCGCATCGTCGTTTTTCATCACATCCCTTGCCGCCAGTGCTATTACTGCCGTCAGAAGACATTCGCCCAGTGCGCCACTTATAAGAAAGTGGGTTGCACTGCCGGCTTCGAGCCCTCCGGCGGCGGCTTCGCGGAATACGTCCGGGTCATGGATTGGATCGTTGATCGGGGAACCGTCAAAATCCCGAACGGCGTCTCGTTCGAACAGGCCTGTTTCGTGGAACCGGTCAATACCTGCATGAAGGGAATCGAGGCCCTGAACCTGCAGCCAGCCGAAACCGTGCTGGTCATCGGGCAGGGCCCCATCGGCATAATTCTTGCCATTTTGGCCCGCCGGGCGGGGGCCAGCGTTATTACTTCCGATTTGTATGCCGAGAGGCTTAAAATAGCTAAAAGCCTTGGATTACAGAATACGGTCGACGCGTCGAAAGATGACGTGGTGAACTCAATTCGCGCACAGACCGAGGGGCGCGGCGCCGACGCCGTGATCCTGGCAGTGGGAAGCAACGCATTGGTTCGTCCCGCAATGGATGCGGCCCGTCCGGGCGGGCGTGTGTTGTTGTTTGCGCAAACCCAGCGGGGAGAGGTGGTCGTAGACCCGGCCGCCATTTGCGTCGATGAAAAGGCGCTGCTGGGCTCTTATAGCGCCTCCGTGGATTTACAGGATGAGGCAGTTCGTTTTGTCATGGGCCGAGAAATGAACCGGGAGATGGACTTGGAACGCTTGATTAGCCACCGATTTCCGCTCGAGGAGGCGCCGCGGGCGTTGGAACTCGCAGCCCATCCCCAGCCAGCGTCGATGAAAGTCGTGATTCAGCCTGGGACTAGCTGGAAACGCGAGTCTTGGGAAGGAAACCAGCAGTGAATGGAAAAATGACGGCTGCCGTCCTGTACGGCAAAGAAGATCTAAAAATTGAGAGAGTGCCCATCCCTCGCGTCGAAAAGGGGGAAGTCCTCGTCAAAGTGCAGGTGGCTCTTACCTGCGGCACCGATCTCAAAGTTTACCAGCGCGGCTACCACGCCCGCATGATCGTTCCCCCGGCGCTCTTCGGCCACGAACTGGCCGGCGTGATCGAGGAAGTCGGCGAAAACGTGCTCAGCTTCAAGAAGGGCATGCGCGTGGTGGCGCTCAATTCCGCCCCCTGCCAGATGTGCTTCTACTGCTCCAAGCATCAGGAGAATCTCTGCGAAGACCTGCTCTTCAATAACGGCGCATATGCCGAATACATCCGCGTGCCCCGGCGCATTGTGGACGCCAATATGCTGGTCATCCCGCCCAACGTCAGTTTCGAAGACGCGGCCATGACCGAACCTCTGGCCTGCGTGCTCCGCGGCTTGCACGAGACCGGCGTCGAAATCGGCGACACCGTCACCATCATCGGCGGCGGTCCCATCGGACTGATGTTTGTGCAGGTGGCGCGCGCCATCGGTTGCAACGTGATCGCGGTGGTGAAGCGCGACGAGCAAGTCGTAGCCGCCAAGCACATGGGCGCTCATGAAATTGTGCAGACCACCAAGGTTCAGGATGTGGTGGATGCCGTGCGCGCTCTCACTCCGCAAAAGCGCGGCTGCGATGTCGTGATCGAAGCGGTCGGCCGTCCCGAAGCCTGGGAGTGGACCGTCGAAATGGTCCGCAAAGGCGGTACCGTCAACTTCTTCGGCGGCTGCGCCAGCGGCAGCAAAGTGCAGCTCGACACCAACCGCCTGCATTATTCCGAAATCACGCTCAAGGCCACGTTCCATCACACGCCGGAAACCGTGCGCCGCGCCTTCGGGCTGATCGCGGCCAAGAAAATTCGCCCCACCGACTACATCACCGGCGAAGCTCCGCTCTCCAGCTTGCAGAAGGTGCTGCGCCACATGCTGAACCGCGGCGGCGACATAAAAACGGCCATCATTCCCGGCCACTGATTGAAGTGCTCGAACTGACAAGCGGATTGTCACAAAAGGCCTGTCATCCTGAGCGAAGCGAGAGGCCTACGAAGTGGGCGTCTTGCGCAGTCGAAGGATCCCTTGCATGCGTGCAGTTCCGTCGACCAAGCAAGGAGTTCTCACGATGCATAAGGTTTAGCTCGGGCGCGTCGGAGCGGCTGGTCAGGAGAGACAGGGACGGGCACGACTTCAGTCGTGCCGTAAATGCAGCAGAATTGATGCGGCTTAAAGCCGCTGAGGTAAGTTCTCGACGCGCCATCCCGAACGAAAGCGAGATAGGTTCTTACTGAATGCTTCTTTCAGCCTCCACTGATTCCCGCGTCCCAGCCGCCGCCGCGGCGCTCGGCTGGAGCCGGCTGCCCGCGGAATACGCAATCCCTGACTCGGCCCCTTCGCTCGAACAAGCCCAGGAATACTGCCGCCGCCTCGCCCGCACCCACTACGAAAATTTTTTCGTCGCCACTTGGTTCCTCCCCAAACACCTCCGCCAGGATTTCCTCAACGTCTACGCCTATTGCCGCATCTCCGACGATCTGGGCGACGAAGTAGGCGACTCCGCGGCCGCGCTGGCGCTGCTCGACGAATGGCAAACCGAACTCGATGCCTGCTACGCCGGCACACCGCGCCATCCGGTTTTTGTTGCCTTAGCCGAGACCGTGCGCAAGTTCAATATTCCCCGGCACGAGTTTTCCGATCTCCTCATCGCCTTCCGTCAGGACCAGACCGTCACCCGTTTCGAAACGTTCGACGACGTCCTCGCCTACTGCCGTTACTCCGCCAATCCGGTCGGTCATCTCGTTCTCTACCTGTGCGGCTATCAGGATGCCGAGCGCCAGCAGCTTTCCGACTACACCTGCACTGCCCTGCAGTTGGCAAATTTCTGGCAGGACGTGAGCGTGGATTACGCCAAGGGTCGAATCTACCTGGCTCTCGAAGACCTGCGTCGTTATTCGGTGCCTGAGGATGATCTGGCGCAAAACCGCAACACGCCCGCCTTTTGCGAGATGATGAAATTTGAAGTGGCGCGTGCGCGCGACTGGTTTGAGTGCGGCCTTCCGCTGGTTAAGAAAGTAGACAGAGCCCTGGCCGTAGACCTCGAACTCTTCAGCCGCGGCGGCCAGGAGATCCTGAATGCGATCGAGCGGCAGAATTACGCAGTTCTCGGACGCCGCCCGGTCATCTCCAAACCCCGCAAGCTTGCGCTGGTGGCCCGCGCCGCTCTGGGGAAGCTGCTGGGGAAACTGTGATGAGCGCAGGAGCGCAGCAAGTGACGATTCCGTGGACTCCCGCTCCGGCGCAGCTCACCATGGCCTATTCGGTGTGCCGCGGCATCACCCGTTCCAACGCGAAGAATTTCTACTACGCATTTCTCGTCCTGCCCAAGCACAAGCGCCAAGCGCTGTGCGCCGTGTATGCCTTCATGCGGCGCTGCGATGACATTGCCGACGACTCCAGCCTGTCCCTTGAGGAGCGCCGCTTCAAACTCGGTACCTGGCTGGACGCCTTGCACCGCGCCCAGCAGGGCGAACCCAGCGACGATCCCATTCTGCTGGCTCTCACCGACGCGCAGCGCAGGTATACCATCCCTGCGGGTCTGCTCGACGAACTCGCCATGGGCACGGGCATGGATGTCGAATCCGGAACTGACGGCCCCGCAGCCCAACCGTCCGGGAATCCCGCAGCCTTGCCCCTCACGGTCCAGTACAGAACCTTCGAAGATCTCAAAGTCTATTGCTATCGCGTGGCGTCAGTAGTCGGCCTCGTCTGCATTCACATCTTTGGATATCGCGATCCCGCTGCCGAGCCTTTAGCCGAGCAGTGCGGCCTCGCCTTCCAACTCACCAACATCATTCGCGATGTCAAAGAAGATGCCGCGATGGGCCGGGTTTATTTACCGGACGAAGACTTAGCCAAGTTCGGCCTTTCCGCCGGCGACCTGCTTGCAAACCCCGATGCAGCCCGCTTTCGCCCGCTGCTCACATTAGAAGCCGACCGCGCCCGCGAGTTCTACCAGGCCGGCGACCAGCTCATTCCTTATATTTCGGAAGACAGCCAGCCCGCGCTGTGGATGCTGGTAAACATCTACCGCAAGTTGCTCGAAAAAATCGCCGAACGCCAGTACGACGTCTTCAGCGCTAAAGTAAGCTTGTCGGTGAGCGAAAAACTCCGCGTTCTAGGAAAGGGCTTTCTGCAGCGCCTCACCTGATGTCATACCCGGCCAATGATTCATACCGTGAGGTAGGCTGTCATCCTGAGCGAAGCGAAGGACCCCATGTGTGCTTGCGGCCACTTCGGCGGCGCGAGGAGTTCTCACGGTGCCCACGGTTTTTGCTTCGACCGAGGACGCTCTTAGCATGACTCAGAACTCAACCCAACCCACCGTAGCCATCGCCGGAGGCGGCCTCGCCGGTCTGGCCGCAGCCTGCGCCCTCGCCGAATCGCGCTTCCGCGTCACCCTGTTCGAGCGCCGACCCTACCTCGGCGGTCGCGCTTCCTCCTACCAACACCCCGGCACCGGCGAAGTTGTCGACAATTGTCAGCACGTCCTCTTTCGCCTCTGCACCAACTTGGTCGAGTTCTACTGCCGAATCGGAGTCGAAGAAAAAATCCGCTGGTACGATCAAATGACTTTCATCGAGCCCGGCGGCCGCACCAGCGTCATGCACGCGTCTCCAATCCCCGCGCCGCTGCACACCGCGCCGTCTTTTCTCAAGTTTCCGTTTCTCAACGCGAAAGACAAATTCGCCATCTCCCGCGCCATCGCCGTCCTCACCCTTACTTCGCAACCCGACACCGGCCAGTCTTTTCTCTCCTGGTGTCAACGCCACGGTCAAACCCAAAATGCCATCGAACGCTTCTGGAAGCCGATCCTGGTCAGCGCTCTCAGCGAAGACCTCGACCTGATTTCGATTTCCTACGCCGCGCAAGTCGTCCGCGAATCCATGAAGTCTCCCGCCGCCCGCCACATGGGCGTTCCCACCATTCCCCTCACCGACCTCTACAATCGTGCCGGAGATTACATTCGCGCCCGCAGCGGCGAGATCCGCTTCCGCAACTCGCTGGAAACTTTTTCTCCCGACCCCACTCAAGTGCGAATTCGCGTCAGCGAGAAAGAAGAAGCCTTCGACTATCTCGTTCTCGCCCTGCCCTTCGACGGCCTCGACCGCGTCCTCCCGCAGATTCCTGAAGCCATCCCGCTACGCGAAAACCTCACCCACTTCGAACCCTGTCCCATCACCGGCATTCACCTCTGGTTCGACCGTCAAATCACCGCTCTCGACCACGCCGTCCTCCTCGACCGCACAATTCAATGGTTGTTCCACAAGTCGCGGCTTCTCGTTGCTCGCGGTACCGTTGCGACAGACTCAAGCGGCAGCTACATCGAACTCGTGGTCAGCGCCTCAAAAACCCTCATCGACAAATCCCGCGCCGAGATCGTCGACCTCGCCTTGAAAGAAGTCCGCGAATTCTTCCCGGCGGCCCGCGCGGCCAATCTCGTAAAGTCCACCGTCATCAAGGAAGTCCATGCCACCTACTCGCCCCGCCCCGGCATCGACGCCTACCGTCCCCCGCAAGCCACTGCGTGGCCCCGCGTCTTTCTCGCCGGAGATTGGACCGCCACCGGCTGGCCCGCCACCATGGAAGGCGCCGTCCGCAGCGGGTATCTCGCCGCCGAATCCCTCACCCGCTCCGCTGGAATCAAAGACTCTCACTTCCTTGCGCCCGATCTGCCCGCTACCGGCTTCATGCGGTTCTTCGGATAGCAAGCGGCACCTAGGCTCTCCGTATCCGGTCTGCCTTACATTGCCTAGTTCTTCGTGGGTTTCGGAGCAAAGACCAAGCCTCACGGTACTTCTCGAAGTGTTCGCCGACGGTGCGCGTCTTGCGGCTGCCAAAGGGATAAACGTGAAGGCTCAGCCGGCCGGCGAGTGCCTTGATTGGAAGGATGTACCAAATATCCTCGTGCACGACGGCGGCAATGAAATCGATCTCCGCGGGGGTATACGGAATGCATTTGTTCCGCGTTCTGCGGTGGGTCCGCACGAAGAAGCCATTGTCGCAGGTGACCGAGCTTGTCTTTACCTGGATGCGCCACCGGCGCACTCCTCCATCGACAATGACGTCATAACGCTGGTTCTCGCCATAAGGCTTGGCCACGGGGAAGCCCTTCTTGGTGGCCTTGAGGATGAACTCCAGCTCGGCTAATTCTCCTTTGTGCTTGGTGTTGTTTTTCCCTTGCGGGGTGGTTTCGGGAGCAACGGCCTTTACCTCGCGATCCGTGCTTATGTCCCGCCCGCCGCTCTCCCCACAATTACGTGACGATTTACGCATGTTCTTTCGCTCCCAGGTCGACTCGTTCCCACAAACAAAAATGGCGCAAGCCGCCCAGGCCTGCGCCACGTTTTTCTTACCCTCTATTATCAGAATATCAAACCGCGCGGGGTAATTGGGACATCTCCAGGAAGTTTATATTTCGATTTGCATGAAGCACTTACAGAGAAAACATGAAGCCAGGGGTCTTGACAAGAAAAGTGATGCAGACTGGACCTGTAACGAAAAGTAAACAAAACGCACCATTACAGTAGTTGCACTCAGTACCTGGCGTCGGGCTGCGGGGTCTTTTGCCGCCTCCGATGATCAGGACGACCGCCCTCCAGTTACCGTCTTGCACGGACTGGATTCCAGTTTCTAAGGAGACAAGTATGGTCACACTTCCTATCCCGCAACTTTCGCTTCCCGAGCAGGTGGCCTGGCAGGCCCAGTTCATCGTCAACCATCTTCGCCAGACGGATTACCAGTTCATCGAGAAAATTGATATGGATCGTGGCGTCTACGATTGCGATTGCAACGGCTTTGTCGGCTTCGTTCTGCAGCTTTGTGCGTACCACCACTACAAGATGATTCCAAAGGAACCGAATCAGCCGCGTCCCCGCGCCTTCAAGTACTATGAGTTTTTCGTTTCGCCGACTCTGCCATCGACGGGCGGCTGGCAACGAATCGTTTCTCTCGCAGAAGCGCGCCGGGGAGATATCCTCGCGTGGCGATTCCCGAAAGTAGACATTGAAGAAAAGAAGAACACCGGCCACGTCGTTTTTCTCGCCGAAACCCCGGCCCTGATCGACCCCGGCACCTTCGCCGTCCGAGTCTACGATTCCGCCGCCGGACCGCACTTCGACGACACCCGCGGCAACGGCCCCGGCCAGTTTAAGTCCGGAGTGGGCTCGGGCCTCATCAACTTCAAAGTCAACGATTCGGGTAGCCCGACGGCGTTTCAATTCGCGCCTTTGGAAAAGTTCAAGACTCACCCAATTGCGATCGGACGCCTTGAGCCGTTGCCCTAGCTCCGGGGCGTCATCCTGAGCGCAGCCGTTCTTCAGGCGGAGCGAAGAGCCTGCCCTGAGCGAAGCCGAAGGGATCTTCCTCTCGTCGAAGCGGCAGCAACACGGCGGGTGGGAGCCTGAGTCACTTCCACTGCAAACGCACAAAAGCCCCGGTAGTCATCCGAGGCTTTTCGCAGAATTAGTATTGAACGCCGCCCGCAAGCAATTCTAGAATAACTCGGCCAGCGGCGTTGTCAAGGATTACCGTGTCCAGCAGGCGAAAGCAGGCTCTCAGCGGGCTTTCGGCCCGATTCGGAACGGCAAACAGGTCGGGAGCTACTTGTGGCCGATGCGCTCTTCGATGCTGGACACGAACTTCGGCGTGTGGCTTTTCATCAGATGCTGAATACCAGGCCCAAACTCGTGCCACAGGTTCATCCCCGCGTCGTTGCCAACGGTCGAACCGAAATCGCCGAACGGGTCCGCAAGAGACCGCCTCCAATATGGAGTCGAGGCAGAGTCCCTGGCCACCAAGGTCAGCGTTCGCAGGAGATAGGAAGTGTTAAACCTGGCCTTTCCGGAGCCATCCCGAGTGATAAGAGTGCGCGAAGCCGCGTAAGTAGCTCGGCCCATCAAGGTTTCGCTGCTCGAAAAGTGATAACCCGATTGCTGTTTTAGCGATGACGGATACAAGTACTTAGCAAAAATAGTGTCCGGCTCTTTTTGACTAAATGCCGCTTGGTTGGGAGTGGCAAATCCGCCCTGCCGCGTCACGGCCGCCGGAGCGGCTATCGCGCCAAATTTCAAGGGCGAGTGTGCTTTCTCGAGGAATACATTAAAGTTCGGTGCCTGAGTTACAGCCTGCATCGAAGGAGCATCAGGAAGGGATTGACGTACGTTCTGGCCCACTGCCCCGCAAGCAACCAGCAACACAGAAGAAACGACCCCTACGCGTGCAATTCGCTTCACCATACCACGGTCCTGCAAACGTCAGGCTCCTACCGTCTGCCTGACGGCTTGCCCACAAGCCTACCCTGACGTTAGCACTCCACGTGCCATTATTCTGAGCTAGAACGCTCATCTTGCGAGGCATAGGGTTAGTTGAAGGGGAGCCGTTCTGGTTGCAGCCAAACGCCGCTTCCATGGCCGGTTTGCGCAGCAGGGCATCGTACGCGAGTTTTATCTAGGAGTTACGAGTTTGCTTGAAGTAACAGGCACCCAAAACGTGGCTTCTCGTTCCGGGCGGCGCCGGCATTATTAGCTGGATCTTGGCACGTGTCCTACCCCATCCCTCAAGTGATAGTGCAAATTGTTGAACCAGTGTGGGCAAAGCGTTTCAGTCAAAACTTTGGCCTTGAAGGACCTGCTGAAGCTTCACCCGGCCAGCAGCGCCACACCCGCCGCCACAAGAGAAGCAGCAATCCACCGCCGCCGATCGACTTTCTCATGTAGAAAGATTTTGGCCGCGACGGCGTTGCCAATAAATGTTAGGGAAGCGGCGGCGGGAGCCACTAGGCTTACGTCTCCCCAGGAAAGAGCGAACAGCAGGCTGAAGAAGGCCACACCCATGGCCGTGACTCCGAGCAGAAAGTTAGGATTGCCCAGCGTCCGCCCGATCACCGCAACCAGGCCCACGCGCCGCCACAGCGCTCCCACATCCCCAACCTGCTTCATCGCCCGCGCCAGCAGCACATCGCCGATTACGGAGGCGAAGACGATGGCAAGGATCGCGCTCCAGGTGTAGAGAACAGAAACGTGAAAAGATGAGCTCGAAGCAGCAATCGGCCGGGGCCCGAGCGACATCGCTCCGTAGCCGCGAAGCGGCGAAAGAATGCAGCCCACGGCGCAAGCCGTGGGGAATAATCGAGAGACGATCAAGCGCCGGAGGCGCGGAAGAAACCTCTTCATGATTCCGCCCCACGCGAAAGCGCAGCGCCAACACTCTCAGGCGCGAGCACTGCATCGGGTTCGTGTTGTGAGTGCGTGGTAATCTCCGGCCCGCCGGCGATAAATCCCACCCCTCCGGTGATCAACGCAATTCCCAGCCAGCGCAGCGGACTGACGTGCTCATGCAGCAGAAATCGAGCGACCAGCGCCAGCAGCACGTATCCCAGCGAAGTAGCCGGCAGAACGTAAGTAAGATCGGCCCAGGAAAGCGCGGTCATATAGGTTGCGAAGAAAGCCAGCAGCAGAAGAATTCCGATGGCGACCCAGGGATTGAGCACGGCGAAGATAACGCCCTGCAGATGATGGACGGAAATGTTGCCGGTCTGCTTCATCCCGTGCGAGAGCATGGAGTCTCCGGCCGCGGCGAAGACCGTGACTCCGGCCAACACAAGATACTTGCGAAAGTTCACGGGAAGTTTAGGCGGTAATTGTAGCTACGATTGAGTTTATAAACCTTCACCACGGAGACACGGAGCCACAGAGAAAGCAGAAGGAAAAACAATAACACTAAGAGGTTTTCTCCGTGCCTCCGTGGTGAAAAGCCTTCGTTCTTACGCGCGCTTAGGCCTTGGCCAGTTCAGCAGCCTCGTCGCTGTGCTGCTTCACCAGCTTGTTGCGTTGCGAGCGCAGCTTCAGGAACGTCTTCGCTTCTTTGTAAAGCCGCTTGCGGTCGTTACTGTCAAAAGCGGCCTTCCTCAGGATGCGGAACACAGCCTTGGGCCGGAAATAATATTCGTCGTAAAAACGATGCACCGCGGAAAGAATGTCATCCGCCGGCAGCCCGGGATACTGGATGTGCGCCAGTTGATGCCCGCCTTCATCCACCATCTTGTTGTCGCCCACCATGAATCCGTTCTTCACGGCGTAATCGTAAAGCTCCGTCCCAGGATACGCATGCGCCACGGAAACCTGAATGGTCTCCACGTCCAACTCCTTGGCGAACGCGATGGTGTTGTTAATGGTCTCCGGCGTCTCGCCTGGCAAGCCGAGAATAAAGTCGCCGTGGATGACCAGCCCAAGCTTGTGACAGTTCTTAGTGAACTGGCGGGCGTGCTCGAGAGTCGCGCCCTTCTTTATGTTCTTCAAGATCTGCTGATCGCCGGATTCGTAACCCACGATGAGGAGCCGGCAGCCGGCTTCCTTCATCGCCTTGAGCGTCTCGTAACTGGTAGTGACGCGCGAGGTGCAGGACCAGGTTAAACCCAGCGGCTTAAGCTTGGCGCACAACTCGACGGTGCGGGCCGCCTGGATGTTGAAGGTATCGTCGTCAAAGAAGAATTCTTTTACTTCCGGCCAGTACTTTTTGACCTTCGACATTTCCGCCGCAACGTCGTCAGTCGAGCGCTTGCGCCACGGATGTCCGCTCAAAGTTTGCGGCCACAGGCAAAACGTGCACTGCGCCGGGCAGCCGCGCGTGGTGTAGAGCGAGACATAAGGATTCAGCAGGAACGGCACGTTGTAACGGGTGACATCGAGATCGCGCTTGTAGACGTCGGTGACGTGGGGGAGCGCATCCAGATCCTGGATTTGCGGCGCATCCGGATTGTGCACGATCTTGTCGTCTTTCAGGAACGAGATGCCGGCAATGTCTTCCAGCGGCTTGCCCTTGGCGTAGTCGACGACGGCGTAGTCAAATTCTTTGCGGGCCACGAAATCGATCGAAGGACAATCGCGCAGAGATTTTTCCGGAAGCACGCTCACGTGCGGTCCAACGAAAGCGATCTTGATCTTCGGGTTCGCCGATTTAATAGCTTTAGCGAGGCCGATGTCACCGGGAAAGCCTGGAGTGGAGGTGAACAGCACGAGGAACTCGTAGTCCCTGGCAATTTCAATGGTCTGCTCGGCCGAAATATAGTGTGGCGGAGCGTCGAGTAGCCGCGCCCCTTCGAGCATTCCAGCGGGATAAGCCAGCCAGACCGGGTACCAATAACTCTCGATTTCGCGGGTGGCGGGCCAACGGGAGCCAGCGCCTCCATCGAAGTTTTCAAAGGACGGCGGGTTCAGAAATAGTGTTTTTAGAGGCATATTGGGTAAGCACTTATTTTAGCATTCGGCACACGCTGACGTGTTGAAAAAGCAGTGTTTACACAGGTTCGTCGTTGAATACAGGGTTTGATGCAGCGAACGGGGGAAAAGAGGCACCGGCCAGCAAGGAAACGAGCCCTTTCACACAGAGACACAGAAACACGGAGAAAATCTGTAGATCGCTCTGGTGTTTGCTTGCGTCTTCGGTTGCCGTGGCGAATGCGTCATTTAGTTCCCAGGGCCCAGCTTTCAAGATCGCCGGTGGAACGCAGGAGTTCGACTTGGCTGCGCTCCAGCTCGAAGGAGACATCCTGTAAGGAGATGAAGCGTTCGCTGGCTTGAGCGCGGGCGTTGTCGAGATCGTGCAGGTTGGCGGTGGAGGCGTCCATGCGAGTCTTGACGGCTTCGATATTCTTCTGGGCGATTTCATACTCGAGCTCGGCAACATCGCGAGCGGCCTGCATTTGAGTGACGGAGCGGCGCAGACGCAGGGTCTCTTCGGAGACCTGGTTGCGGGCCGCTTCCGCCTGCTTCTTAGCTTTGAAGGCTTCCGACTCCGCCTCTTGCACGCGAGCGTGCTGGGCGAGATTGAAAAAAGGAAAGTGGATGGCCACTCCGATCGTGAGGTTGTTGGGCTGGAAGCTATTGGGCTGATAAAACTTTTGATAATTATTGTAAGTGGCGAGATTGGCGTATTGCGCCGCAAAGTCCATGCTCGGCCATAGCGACCTGTGTTCTCCCTTTACTCGCAGGTATTGCGCGCGTGCATGTTCCACCGCAGCCTCTACCATGGGGTTCGAGTCTGCGGCCTTGTCCAGGGACTCCGGCGAATCCTCCCCAGGCTCGACGACGGGCGGAGTAGGCATCGAGTCAGAATCGATTTCGATGGAGGCGACCGGAAGCCCAGTCAGACGGGAAAGATGCTCGCGAAGAACGTCGGCCGCGCCACGGGCCTCGGCGATACGCAAACGTATGCGCGCTAGGGACAGGCGCGCCTTACTGCCGTCCATTTCACTATCGATCCCTTCTTTGATCCGTTGTGTCACCGCAGTTTGCATTTCCAGCGCTGCAGCCTCAGCCTCGCGCAGACCGCTCAATCGCTTGGCCCATTTTGCCAGCTCGGCATAGCTCAGCACAGCATCCTGAATAACTTGATTGCGCTGGTCTTTGATGTGCAAGTTGCCGACCGTAACTTCGGACTGCGCGGCGTGAATGAAATCCGCCAGCGCGGGATTGAGGAGGGCGGATTGAGCCGTCAGGTTGAAGAGCGAAGGCGCCGAGTTTTCAAGGCTGAGCGGAAAACCGTCGGACCAGCCAATACCGGCTCCCGCGTTGATCTGAGGGATGTAACTGTTGCGCAGCTCGCGGTAGCTGGCGGAGGCGTGCTGTTCATCGGCGGCAGCGATGTCGACCCCGGTGGCGTGGTTCAGGGCGAGCTCGACGGCGTGGTGAAGCGTGAGCGGCTCGGCCAGCAGGGAAGCGGGCAGGAAAAGGAGGATCGCCAAAAGGACGATCGCCAATATGAGTTTATGAGCGCATACGCCGTGCCGTGATTTCGTTTTCATTCGTGTCACCTTGGTGGTTCTGGGAAGATTCTACGGGTAATCTGATGCGAGAGAGATGATAAGGATGGGTCGGAGTGGGGTCCGGTGGCGATTGCGGGCGCAGACGTTATCATTTCAGCTGAGGCGAAGGCCAAGAGCGCGGCCGGTGCTTGCCGGCTTAAGACTGAGGCGAAGATTTATGGTTGACTTCCATCGATTCGAAATGCGCGCGATACTCGCGTGCATCCTGCTGGGGGCGATGTGGGCACCGTTCTCGTTTGCCCAGGAGGCCCGGCCACTTCATGCGGAATATCGGGTCCAATTTTTTCACCTGCGGGTGGAAAACCAGGATCTGCGCATGGCTTACCGCGAAGTGCAGCCCACGGGTGCTTCCAACGGAGAGGCCGTGCTCCTGTTGCACGGAAAGAATTTCTCCGGATTTTACTGGGAGCCGACCATTGAGTTTCTGGCGCAACAAGGCTATCGCGTGATTGCGCCAGACCAGTTGGGCTTCGGCGCGTCGTCACGACCGGACATTCATTACAGTTTTCACCAGATGGCTCAAAATACGAAGGCGCTGCTTGATCATTTGGGCATCCCGCGGGTTGATGTGATTGCGCATTCGATGGGTGGAATGCTGGGCGTGCGCTTCACGCTGCTGTTCCCGGAGATGGTCGAGAAACTGGTGCTGGAGAATCCCCTCGGGCTCGAAGACTACCGCAGGCTGGTTCCTTACATTTCGCTGCAAGAGCAGTATGCGGCGGAGTTGAACCAGACCTACGAGAAGATGCTCGACTACCAGAAGAGCTATTACCCAGGGGCATGGAAGCCGGAGTACGAAGTCTACGTACAGGATCAGGCGATGGTACTTGACAAGGGCGAGTATCCGCGCGATGCGTGGTCCTCGGCGCTGACCTACGAGATGATCTATGAGCAGCCGGTTGTCTACGAACTGGACGAGATCAGCCGCCCGACGTTGCTGATCATCGGGCAGGACGATCGCACCGTCGTGGGCAAGAATCGCTTGCCCTCCAGCTTGCAATCTGTCGCTGGACAGTACCCGGAGTTGGGCCGCAAAACCCATGTTGCTATCAAAGGCTCGATATTGGTCGAGGTTCCGGAATGCGGCCACATCCCACACATCCAGAAGCCGGAGCAGTTTCGCAACGCGGTGGTGATGTTTTTCGGGGTCGCGCCTTCACCGCGCTAAGCGCGAGTTTATAGTCAGAAGGTTGTTCTGATGCGCCGGCGGGTGTGGCAGGTTAGCCTCGGCCGCGGAACTGGATGATTCTCCGGCGGTCGCGTTTGGAGGGTCTAGCGGCGGGTAGTTCTTCGAACTGTCTCATGGCTTTGCGTTCGGCCGCTACTTTCTGGCGCAGTTCGCTGCTGGCTTCGGTTTCGCGGTAGAGAGTTTGTGCGACGGAAGCGGGGCCGCGTATGTCGCTGAGGAGCAGGACTTCCACTTCGAAGTCGCCGCCGTCGTTGGTGATGCGCAACATGTCTCCAATGCGCACGTCGCGCGCGGCTTTGGCGGGCTGATTGTGGGATTGAATTCTGCCAAGTTCGCAGGCGCGCGCGGCTAACGAGCGCGTCTTGAAGAAGCGAGCGGCCCAGAGCCATTTGTCCATGCGGACGGAGATCATCGCTTGATCCATTTTCTTAGGCGAAGCTCTGCACTGGCTTGATCCTATAACATCAGTTGCAGCGGATCGAAACGTTATGAATGTTCACTTGATCGACGGGACTTATGAACTGTTCCGGCATTTTTTTGCCGTGCCCGCGGCGGAGGACGTGGACGGGCAGGAAATTGGCGCGGTGCGCGGGGTGCTGGCGTCGGTGCTGTCGATGATCGAGGGCGGGGCGACGCACCTGGGAGTGGCGACCGATCATGTGGTGGAGTCGTTTCGCAACGATCTGTATCCGGGATACAAAACCAGCGAAGGCGTAGCTCCGGAGTTGCTCTCGCAGTTTCCGATTCTGGAGCAGGCGCTGGAGGCGATGGGAGTGGTGGCGTGGCCGATGGTTTATTACGAGGCGGATGATGCGCTCGCGTCTGCCGCAGGGAAGGCGGTGCGGGATGAGCATGTGAGGCAGGTGCTGATTTGTACGCCCGACAAGGATCTGGCGCAGTGTGTGGTGGGGACGCGAGTGGTGCAACTGGATCGCAGGAACAATGTTTTGCGAGATGAAGATGGAGTTGTGGCTAAGTTCGGAGTGAGGCCGGAATCGATTCCGGACTATCTGGCGGTGGTCGGGGACAGTGCGGATGGATTTCCGGGCGTGGCGGGGTGGGGCGCGAAGGGCGCGGCGCTGGTGTTGTCGCAGTATCCGCATCTGGAAGATATTCCAAAGGATTGGCGGGAGTGGGATGCGTCGATCCGGAAGGCGCGGGCGCTTTCCGAAGCGCTGTTCAAGGCGTGGAATGACGCACTGTTGTTTCGCACTCTGGCCAGGCTGCGGCTGGATGTGCCGGTTTTCGATACGGTCGAGGAGCTGCGCTGGAAGGGAGCGCGTGAGAACTTTGAGGAATGCTGCCAGCGAATGAACGCCACTGGTCTGTTGGGGCGCGCCAAGTCGGCAAAACTAAAGAGAGCACAGGTTGTACAGGTCGATTGTGGGTGTCGCGCGGAGAGATTGGTTTCTAGCTAGCGGGTGACACGCTTGAGTGCATCCTGGGCGCGGGCGAAGGTGTGGGCCATGGACAGGGCCGTGCGGTATTCTTCTGCGGCGGCTGCACGGTCGCCTTGTTTCTCAAGGACTTCGCCGAGCAGGTAGTGAGCTTTAAAGACTGGAGATTCCTCGACGGTGGTGGAGGAAGCGATATAACGGCGTAGAAGACGAGTTGCCATGGGATAGTTGCGGCCGGTGCGCAGCAACAGGCCGGCACCATCCACGAGCGCTCCGGGACGGTCGAGGGGACGGGTTTCCATGGTGCGCAGGGCCTGCTCCATGTCATCGAGGCGGTTGGTGTGGCGATAGAAGCCGGCAAGATTCAGCCAGGCAAAGGCGCTGCCGTGACTGGCATCGATGGCGGCGCGATATTCCTGCTCGGCGGTGGCGATGTCTTTGTCTTTTTCGGCGATACGCGCGTTCACCCAATGGGCGCTGGCCGGATTCAAGGGCGCGAGCGCCGCGGCCTGGGCGCGCGCTTTGTCTTTTCCGCCGCCGACGATGGCGGGAGCTTCCAGATAAAATTCGGCGAGATCGGTACGAGCTTTCCAGTCGTCGGGAGCGAACTCGACGGCGCGCTCGAATTCAGTGTGAACTTTTCTGGCCAGGCCCATGCCCTTCAGGAAAATGGAGTGGTCCGCCTTCTCGCCGTAGATACGACCCAGCCATAGGTGATAGAGACCATTGTTGGGCTCGAGAGAGACAGCTTTTTCGCAGGCGGGTGTGCCGGCGTCCCAGGCCTCGAGTTCGAAATGAGCGCGGCAGAGCAGGTTATAGGATTCCGCGGTGGGAGAGGCGAGGATTTGTGGATCGAGGATCTGCAACGCTTGATCGACGCGGCCGGCGGCGAGCAGCGCCTGAGGGCTTTGAGCGGCGAGTGAGAGCGAGAACAAGATGATCGGAAGCGCGGCAAAAACGAAGCGAGCCAGACGCGCGATGGCAAAAGCAGGTTCCCCTCGGCAAGCTCGGGGCAGGCTCTCACCGGGCTTGGCGCCCGGTTCGGAATGACAAGAGTCTCTCAGCTCGTTCGGATTGTGCTTAACCTCGCGCTGGCGGAGCTTTCCTTGCGCCGAAGACGCCTGTTTACGATGACAGCCCAGCTGCACCACTGCCGCAATCCACTGCATCGGCTAGGGCACCACTTTGGCGCGGGCGTCGTCGATTAAGGGCTTGGAATCGGCCGAGGACAGGACCACGACGGAATGTTCGGGAAGGCCCGAGGTGATTTCGACCTGGGTCAGGTTCTGGAGCGAGACTTCGACTTCGCGGCGTTTCAGTTTGCCGTCGACAACCTGATAAACATATGGTTTTGTGTCGTCCATGCGGACGGCTTCGCGCAGAAGCGTAAGCGCGGAGCTATGTTCGGCAGTGATAACGGTAACGCCGACGTTGACGTTGGGTAGCAGGCGAAGATCATTGTTGTCGACGGTGCAGGTGACCTCGCCGACGTTGCGCGCGCCGCGCAGTTTCACCGTGGAAGGAATGGTGCTGACGGTGCCCGTCCAGATGCGTCCCGGCAAAGCGTCCCACGTGACTTCGATTTTCTGTCCGGTGGCGAGGCGGCCGATGTCGGGTTCGTCGACGAAGGTTCGCACCAGCATGCGGGAGAGATCGCCTTCCTGCAGGAGCAGGTCTCCGGTTTGCACATATGCGCCTTGCTTGACGGGAAGCGCGTAGACGATGCCATCGAAGGGCGCGCGCACACTGGATTTCCGGAGAGCATCTTCGGCGGCATCGTAGGCGGCTTGCGCTTCCGCGCCCTGCGCTTGAACTCTGGCGACTTCCGGCTGCGAGTAACGGTCTTTCCGCTTCTGCTCCAGCAATGTGGTATCGGCCTGGGCGCGCTGCAATGCATCTTCCGCCTGCTTGACCTCGCCGGCGGAGGCCGCGCCCTGTTGCTGCAGGCGGCGCAGAGCCTCGAGATTGCGCTGAGCGGAATCGCGCGCGTTGCGGGCTTTGGCCAGTTCGGAATCGAGGGTAAGAAGTTCTTCTTTGGTGCCGCTGTTCTGCAGGTCGGATTGATTGGCCTGTGCTGACTTCATCTGGGCCTGAGCGCGGGCGGCTTGGCTGAGCAGGTCGGCGTCATCGAGTTGTAGGAGAAGTTGGCCCTTGCGAACGTGGTCGCCTTCTTTGATGAACAGGCGTTTCACGGTAGTTGGGACGGGCGAGTGAGCTTCGAAATTCTGAATGGGCTCGACTTTGCCGTTGGTGGAGATGAGGCTGCGAATGGGTCCGCGTTCGACGGTGGTAGTCCGAACTCTTAAGGGGCCGGGGCGGGTGAAAATGGGGATGACGGCGAGAGCTGCGAGGACTCCGAGCGCGAGCCAAGCGCGGCCCTTGCGCGAGGCCGGCCGTCCATTCGAATTGTTGTTGGTTCCTGCCAACCGGTTATCTTTCAAGGTGCGGCGGGGACAATTGCAAGCACTAATTTACCACTGTCGAACGAATGCACGTCTGCCCGAGCCGTTGCATGGTTAGATGCGGCGGGCAACCGGCGGTTGCGGGAGCGAGCGGGACTAGGCGTTGCCCCAAAACATCTCGGTTCAGGCAGTCTGGGCGCATCCATGAGATTTCTCATGAATTTCTTCTTGACCAAATAAAAATGTATGGAGTATACATACACAGTACACTGAATGTTCCTGACGATTAATACCGACGATCCGCGGCCGATCTATCAGCAAGTTGCAGATGGGATTAAGGAACTGATCGCGAAAGGAAAGCTCGAGGAAGGTGCTGCGCTGCCGCCGGTGCGGCAATTGGCTGCTGATCTGGGAGTCAACTTAAACACCATTGCCACCGCTTATCGCGAATTGCAAAAGGAGGGCCTGATTACGGTGAAGCACGGATCTGGTTCCGTGGTGGCGTCGCTGACGAGCACGGAGCGCAGCCAGGACGAACTGTTGCGGCCGCTGCGCACAGCACTCACGCAGATGGTGCTGGCCGGATTGCCCTCGAGCAAGATTCTGAGCATGGCGGCGCACGAGCTGCGCATGGTCGAGAAAGGTAGCAAGTAAATGAGCCCACACTCCTCCTTCCAATATGTCCTGATCATTTACCTCCTCTGGTGGGGGACACGCATCCGCGGATGCTTCCGGCGCTGGCAACAGCCACTGCTGCGCGGCCCGGAATGGTTTTTCAATGTTCGGGTGCAGCCCGATTTCTATACGGGAACGGGCAGGAAGATTCTGCATCGCTACTGGATGCGGATGTTTATTCCCTTCGTGCTCGATATTCCGGTAGCGCTGGCTGCTTTCCTTCAGGGCCATCTACAAGCCATGTTCTGGCTCATAGCGGTGCAGGCGGGCTTGATCCACCTGAATCACGTGTACTCCGTGGACATGGCGGAGCGGCAAGCGCGGCGTTTCGCGATGCCGGAGGCGGAGCAGCCGGTTGCCGCCGTGGCATTTTCGCTGCAGCCGCGGCGCTTGCGCGATTACACCAATCCTAAAGTGGAGTGGGCGCTGGCGCTTGCTTCCGTGGTGGCTCTGTTGTGGCTGGTGCGCTATTACTACGCGGCGCCGGAACACCACAATCTGCGCCTGGTATTCGGAGTTCCCGCTTTTTATCTATACATGCAAGTCGGCTTGTTGTTGGTGAAGCGGGTGGTGGTGGCTTGGCGTACGCCGGTGCCACAGACTCAGGCGGCCGAGCACATGGAGGCGCGCGAGGAAACTCGGAAGTTTTACCTGAAGATGTGCGATTGGAACCGAGCCGCCGCAGCGGCAGCGACTCTGTTCTGGCCGATCATGCTGAGCACCTCTGAGGCCAGCTTTGCGCGGCTGCGGACCGTCTGGTTTGCGGTGTGGATGGCGACCACTGTGGTCAGCGGAATTTGGATCGAGGTCAAAAGAAAGCAGCTGTTGGCGATGGCTTTGCGCGCCCGTCCGGTGAAGCTGCCGGACTTGCTGCACCAGTCGGAAATCGCGAAATGGCCGGTGTGCTACCAGCCTTCCGCGCCCATGTTGGTGCTGAAGGGCGCGCGCGGATACTCACTGAATTTGGCGAACACGCTCAGCTACTTGGGTGCGGCCTACCTGGCCGGAATGGTCGCGTTGTTCGCCTTTTTGCGAATGGGCCACTAGACAAACCGATTCTAGAAAAACAGATCGAAGAGGAGAAAACTCGATGAAAACGAGATGGGAGAAGTGTCTCTTCACGACGATCCTGGTAGTGCTGCTATCCGGAGCTGGGTGGTTAAACAAAGAAGAGGCCAGCGGTTTTGGCCAGAGCGCTGGGGATGGCACCGCGCAGGCTGCCGACGTTCGCAGAGTTACGGGCGAGTGGCAGGGAATGGTTTCACGTCTGCACCTGATTGTGAAGATCGAGCAGGCGTCGGACGGCACGCTCAGCGGCAAACTCACCAGCGTCGATCAGGGCAACGTTACGATTCCGATCGCTACCGTTTCCTTTGCACCGGGCGGCACGCTGCAGCTTGAGTTGAAGAGCGTTCACGCCGCTTACACAGCGAAGCTGAGCGACGATGGCAGCGAGCTTATCGGGACGTGGCAGCAGGGCGGCAATTCTGTTCCTCTGTCGCTGCATCGTCCGGGCGCTGCTGCAGACAAGCCCACACTGAAACCGAGAACTCTGGGACGCATTCCGCTGGAGCCGTGCCGAACCGTGGATGGCAACACCGAGGGTCTATGCGGAAAGTATGAGGTTTATGAAAATCGCGTCGCGCAAAGCGGGCGCAAGATCGCGCTGAACATCATGGTGCTGCCGGCAGTCTCGGACAAACCGGCGAGCGACGCATGGTTCGCTCTGGCGGGTGGTCCGGGGCAGAGTGCCGTGGAAGCCTATCCGCTAGCGGGTTTCACCACAAAGATGCGGCAGCAGCGTGACGTTGTGCTGGTGGACCAGAGGGGCACCGGCGGATCGAATCCCCTGCCGTGCGAGCTGCGGAACCCAAACGATGCACAAGCCATCATCGGGGAATCCATTTCGGCGGAAAAGGTGCGTGCATGCCGTGCCGAGCTCGAGAAAAAAGCGGACCTCACGCAGTACTCCACGTCCATTGCCGCGGACGATCTCGATGAAGTGCGGCAAGCCCTGGGCTATGACAGGATCGACCTGTTCGGCGGCTCTTATGGCACGCGGGCGGCTCTCGTGTATTTGCGACGGCACGGAGATCATGTTCGCACGCTGACTCTGGAGGGGGTGGCTCCGCCGCAGTACCGGATTCCGCTGGCATTCTCGCGCACCACGCAAAGCTCCATTGATCAATTAATCTTCCGTTGCGCTAACAACGATGCCTGCCACAAAGACTTTCCTGATCTCCGAAAGGAGTTTCAAGCCGTCGTTGACCAATTGGAAAAATCGCCGGCGCATTTTGAAGTAAAAACTCAGGCCGGAGAAACGCAGGCGGTTACGCTTTCGCGCGGCATGTTTGTTGCAGACCTGCGACCGCTGCTATACGTTCCGGGGCTGGTCAGCGAGTTTCCTTACATGATCCACCGCGCGTACGCGGGCGACTGGAGCACGTTTGGAGCCGCGGTGGTGCTGGTGAGGAGTGCGATTGACAAGTCGATCGACCGGGGCATGAGCCTGTCGGTAATCTGCTCGGAAGACATACCCGGAGTGACGGAGGGAGACATTCAGCGGGAAACCAAAGGCACTTACCTCGGCGACTTTCAGGTTCGCATGTATCAGCAGGCCTGCCGCGAATGGGTTCGCGGCGACATTCCTCAAGACTTTCGCGCTCCCATACAATCCGCCGTGCCGACAATGCTGATTTCGGGAGCGCTTGATCCGGCCACGCCGCCAGAGGCCTCGGCGCAAACTGCGCATGATCTGAGCGAGAGCCGAGTGGTGATCGTAAAAGATGGCACCCATGGAACCGGGTCGCCGTGCATCGACGGGCTGATCTCAGAGTTTGTGACGCAAGGTTCGGCGGCGCAACTCGACGTCTCTTGTGCGGAGCAGATTCATCTGCCGCCGTTCCTAACGCAGGCGCAAGTGGATCACTTGCCGCAAAAGTCAAACGGCAAACATTAGAGGAATGGTGGAGAGGAATCCATGACGGAACAACGAGGGATGACGATGACAAACACAGCGACGACAAAACTTGTGAAACAGCTGGCGCTGGTGGTTGTGATTTGTGTGATCGTGCGGTTCGCGAAGCACAAGCTGGGCTGGTATTCAGCGTCACTGTTCGCGAGCAAAGTTGACCATTTCGATTACGATTTGGAATGGAACCGTGTGACGCCGGCGGCGATACTGTGGATCATTTTCTCCGTGTACTGGAGCATTGCGGCGCGGAACTCGGCGCCGACGAAGAGTTCCGAATCTAAACTCTCGACTGCTCTGCATCAAATCACGCTCAATACAGCGCTCGTCCTGCTTTTCTGGCCGGTGCCGGGACTGAAGGGATGGTTTCTGCCGCAGCGGTTCCATTTTCTCGTGGCCATCGGCGTGATCCTCCAGACGGCATTTATCTTCCTGGCAGTGTGGGCGCGGCGGCATCTGGGACGCAACTGGAGCGCGGAAGTCAGAATCGGGGCGGATCACGAATTGGTGCGCACTGGCCCGTATCGGATGCTGCGGCACCCGATCTATACCGCGATGCTCGGAATGTTCTTGGGGACGGCCATTGCCTCGAGTCAATATCACGCGCTACTGGGAGTGGCGATTCTGGTGGCCGCTTACCTGCGAAAGACGCGGCTGGAAGAACAGATTCTGGGGCAGACATTTGGCGGGCAGTACGCCGCCTACCGGCGCGACACGTGGGCGCTGGTGCCGTTGCTGTTCTGAGGGCGCGAGCTAGGGCCGACAAAGGTAAGATTCTTGGGATGACCCTGAAACTTCCCGGCATTGAAGCTTGCCTGTTCGATGCATACGGCACGCTGTTCGATGTGAACAGCGCCGCGCGCGCCGCCGAGGACTCGCTCGGAGCGAAATGGCAGCCGCTGGCTGACTTGTGGCGTGCGAAGCAGCTGCAGTACACATGGCTGCGCGGCCTGGCCAGGCGCCATGCGGATTTTTGGCAGGTGACGGGTGACGCGCTCGATTTCGCCCTGTCGACCCTGCAGTTCGAAGACCCCACGCTGCGCACCCGGCTCATGAACCTGTATCTGGTTCTGAGCGCCTACCCGGAAGTTTCCGGCACCTTGAAGCGGCTGAAGGCGGGCGGCATGAAACTCGCCATCCTCTCCAACGGAACCCCCGCGATGCTTGCGCAGGCTGTGGCCAACGCGCGCATCGGCGACCTACTGGATGCCACGTTGTCGGTGGAAGAGGTGAAGGTTTACAAGCCGCACCCCGCTGTCTACGGGCTCGCGTGTGAGCGGCTCAACGTGGTCGCGGCCCACATTTGCTTTGTTTCCTCCAACGGCTGGGATGCATACTCAGCCAAGGCCTTCGGCTTCCGCACTTTGTGGTGCAACCGTTTTGGTCAAGCGCCCGAGCGAATTCCGCAGACGCCGGATGCGGAAATCGCTACGCTGGCTGAGTTGCCGGACATCGTTCTCGGCTGAGACGAGGTTCTCGGCTGATGCGAAGCGCTCTCTCGAAACTGTGGCGACCAAACACCGACTACCGGCGCGTGCCGGACGTAAACGCTACAATGTCTCCATGCCGAAACCGCACCGCTATATGCCTGAGCACGCCGCCGCCGGGCTGGACGCGAAATTTCCTGAGATCGAGACCTGGCCAAACCAGTTTCCCGGCTATGAGATCGTGATCGACGATCCAGAGTTTACTTCTGTATGCCCGAAGACGGGACTGCCCGATTTTGGCGTGATCACGCTGCGTTACGAGCCCGACAAGGTCTGCCTGGAGTTGAAATCGTACAAAGAGTATCTGCAGACGTACCGAAACCTTGGAATCTTTCAGGAGAATGTGGTGAATCGCGTTCTGGAGGACGTGGTGAGATGGGCGAAGCCGGTGTGGGCCGAGGTGAAGGGTGATTTTCGGCCGCGGGGCGGGATCTCGACGACGGTAGTGGCGAGATGGCCGCGGCGGAAAAAACCTGTGATTCGATCAGGGTGAGAGCCGTGCTATATTCGCTCGACCGGTGACTTCCGCGAAACTCTATCCGCGCACGGCGCTGGCTCTGCTGACGGCGCTGAACCTGCTGAACTACATCGACCGCTCCGTGCTATTCGCTGTGCAGGACCTAGTGAAGGCGGAGTTTCATCGCAGCGATGCCGCTTTTGGCCTGCTCACCAGCGTATTCTTCATCTTTTACATGTGCGCCGCTCCCTTCATGGGCCCGCTGGCGGAGCGCTTCTCGCGTAAGTCCGTCATCATCGCCGGGGCTCTCATCTGGAGCGGCGCCACCCTGCTCACCGCCTTCACCCACGATTTCACCGGCCTGCTCATTCGCCACACCCTGGTGGGAGTCGGCGAGGCCAGTTTCGTAATTCTCTCTCCCACCTTCGTGGCCGATATGTTTCCTGAGAGCCAGCGTGGCCGCGTCATGGGCGTCTTCTATCTTGCCATTCCTGTCGGAACGGCGATGGGCTACGTACTCGGCGGATTCATGGGACCCGCTTACGGCTGGCGTGTGCCGTTCTACGTGGGAGCGGCTCCCGGCGCTCTGCTGGCGCTGTTGCTGTGGTTCGTTCCAGAACCGGCGTACGGACAGTTCGATCATGTGGAAAAATCTCCCAGTCGCGACACGCTGCGAGGGCTGCTAAAAAATCCCGCCTTCCTGACCGCGACGTTTGGCATGGCGATGATGACCTTCGCTCTCGGTGGACTACAAGTCTGGATGCCGACCTTCCTGCATCGCGTTCACGGATATACGCTCGGCCAGGCCAATCTGTTATTTGGCGGCAGTATCGCCATCAACGGTCTGGTCGCCTCGCTCGCGGGCGGATGGCTCTCCGATGCCCTGCTGCGCAAGACCCGCGCGGCCCATTATTTGGTTTCCGCCGTCAGCCTGGGTCTGGGCATTCCCGCCATGTGGATTGCCATTCACGCCAGCGGTCGCCCCATGATCGTGGCCATCTTCGTCGCCGAATTTCTGTTGCTGCTCAACACCGGCCCGCTCAACGCCGCCGTTATCAGCTCCGTGAGTGCACATATCCGCGCCGCCGCGCTGGCGGCAAACATTTTTATTTTCCACTTGCTGGGCGACGTTCCCTCTGCCTCTTTAATCGGTTACGTCTCCGATCGTTACTCGCTGCGGCTGGCTTTTGTTGCGCCGGTTGTGGCCACCGCGCTTTCTTCTGCCATACTGTTTTACGGAATGAAATTCGCGCCGCCCATCAGCGTCGATGGTGAACCGGTTCCGGCAGGGAAGACCTAAGTCGGGATGCATTACTTTCACTGGATTGCAGGGACGATTCTCGCGGTGGCCTGGTTTTCTCGCATTGTGGATGCGGCCATCGGCATGCCGAGTGTTGCCGACATTTCGAAATCGGAGTGGGACCGCAATCCATCCGGCAAGCCGCGGGTTTCGATTATCGTGCCGGCGCGCAATGAAGAAGAGGACATCGAGCTATCTCTGACCCGCCTGCTCGAACTTGACTACGACCATTACGAAGTGATCGCGGTGAATGACCGCTCCACGGACCGCACGGGCGAGATCATGGAAAGCGTGGCCGAGCGCGACGCGGCACTTGGTCGATTGCGTGTGATTCATCACCGGGAATTGCCGGCGGGGTGGCTGGGCAAGACGCATGCCATGTGGACCGCGACGAATGCGGCGACTGGCGACTGGCTGCTGTTTACTGACGCGGACGTATTGTTCAAGCCGGACTCGGTGCGGCGCGCATTGGCTTACGCGGAGGCGGAGCGGGCGGATCATGTGGTGGTGTTTCCGCAGATGATAATGAAGCGTCCGGGCGAGTTCATGATGATCGCCTTCTTTCAGACCATGTTTGTTTTTGGGCACCGTCCGTGGAAGGTGGCTGACCCGAAGACGCGGGACCACATGGGAGTGGGCGCTTTCAATCTGGTTCGGCGCAGCGTGTATGAGGCGGTGGGAAGCTATGAAGCGCTGCGCATGGAAGTGCTAGACGATATGAAGCTGGGCAAAGTGGTAAAGAATGCCGGCTTTGCGCAACGCAACGTTTTTGGCGCGGACCTGATTTCGATTCGGTGGGCGAACGGCGCCATGGGAGTGGTCAACAATCTGACCAAGAATTTTTTTGCGGTGCTGTCTTTTCAGTGGCCGCGCACTTTGATTTCGGCGTTCGGATTGGCTTTTCTGAATCTCATGCCGTTTCTAGGCGTGTGGCTGGCGCATGGGTGGGAGCGGTTGCCTTATGCGGTTGCGCTGGGATCGATGTTCTTGATTTATCTCGGTATGTCCTGGCGGTCGGGGGTTCCGGCTTATTATTTTGTGCTGCATCCGGTGAGCACGGCGCTGTTTATCTATACGTTGCTGCGCTCGATGGCGCATACGCTGTGGAACGATGGCATCGTGTGGCGCGGGACGAAGTATCCGCTGGAGGAGCTGCGGAAGGGGATGGTGTGAAGGTAACGGAGTGAGGTGTTCTGTTCGGATTTCGTAACGCGGTCCTTTTCGCCCACACTTTCTGCAGCATGCCACGTCCTACATGATTGCGGCCTGTTCCGCTTACTACTCGACTTATAACCCGACGTAAGTGCATCCTCACGGTTGGAGGGCGCATCGTTCTCCAGCTTAACATTGATCGTAATGTTCGGGTTTCGTAACAGCCGAGAGTCTGGTCTTGCTATTACTTAGTGCGTAGGTAATACTGACTACCAGAGAAGACTCTCCCTTCATCTCTTTCAGGTCTCTGAGCTAAGTCAGCCCATCTGAAGTTTCCTCCTCTTAGTTCTGCAAATCCGAAAGGAATACTTCATGAGGAAGACGATTCTGCATGCCTACCTTGTTGTCCTCGCCTTCACCCTCTCAACCGGAGTGGCCTTCGCGCAATACGGACCGTACAAAGAGACCATTACAGCGGGCCCCGGGACGCTTAGTTACTCCGTGTCTTACAACCTGGAAAGTTGCCACGTCGGACCTAATGGGTGGTCCGGCCTGCAGCTCTATGACAGCGGCACATATAGCGGTTTTTCCTACACTGCGGCCGGCACCACCACAGCACTCGCAGGGGACGACTACTTTACAACGGGAACTGAGCCCGGAACTTGCGGCATACTGCCCAGTTATCCCCCGATTACCTGGTGGATTTCCAGCGACGAGATTGTGTTTACACCCTCGGGTTTGACCGGCGGATCCGCAGTGGTGACGGCACTAACCCCGGGAATTCTCTACCCTAAGTGGCAGGTACAGGAGATTATTTACGACACTCCTGGGGACAAAAGCATGAACGGGTTCCAGGATGTTTTGACGGACGGCACGACCACGTCAGTGGGAAGCAGCTATATGGTGGGCAACACGACCACTTTCAGCGTAAGCTTTGGCTTTCTCTGGGGCGCATCGACGCTGAGTTGGAGCTATGGGAACGCGACGACGACGGGCAACAGCACGGCTGTCACTTCCACGATCTCCGATGCCACGGGCGTAGCGAACGCCTCGAACCCCACCGGCCCGAACACCATCAACCATCAGCAGGATCTGTTTATTATCTGGCTCAATCCAGCTGTCATCATGTACCAGACCGGACCCACGGCTGTGACCTATGCCCTGGGCACACAACTTCAGACAACCGGAGATCCCGATCCCGGCGTGGCCGAGATACAAGACCAGGTCGAGGTCTATGCGCAAGCGATGGTGGCAAACTCAAAGGGCGTTACGACCGTACCCATTAATATCCTCAAGGAGCAGATCGTGGACAGCCAAACGCTCCCCGGCTTAGCCAACATCTGCGCCAACCAGGAGTATTATCCCAACAACTGCTCGGCGGACCCGAACGGACAGTGCGGCTGCGTAGCCAAAGACTTCGCGGGTATCCTGTTGCAAGATGCGATCCTCAATTACTCGTCGACAGAAAGCCCACTGAATGCCAACACCGACAGCGCCGCCACTTGCACTAACGCAGCTCCCACTGCTAAGTGCCGGTTTGTGCCGATCATGACTTCCAACGGTTCGGCTGTTCAAGTAACTGAACTCCTGTCGGGACCAGATGAGGTGGGGGGCAACAATCCGCCCAACAGCTTTATGCAGACCGACTCAACCACGACGACCCAAACCTACAGCGAAAGCAATTCTAACTCTGTAGGGTTTAGCTGGAAACAGATGTGGGGAACCGCAACCGACGGAGTGGGGCTGCAGAACGCAACCACGTGGACGTGGACGAACAGCGAGAGCACGGGCCAGATAAACGGAACCGCGCACACCGCGTCAGTCACGCTGTCGTCGTCAACCGTCGACTGCTACCAGCACATCCCAATTTTTGAGGACACGGTTTTTCACACGTTCGTCTTCACACAGCCAGCCGGCGACACTAGCTGCCCGTAGAATTCACCTTCTCGATTCGTCGCAGAGTGGGTTTTTTCGAGGTGACGCCGCCAGCCGCAAGGCTGGCGGCATTTTTATTCCGGGGCGGAAGGAAGCTTTTCACTCCCGACCTCGGCTCATGGATGTTTAGTGCGGCGGTTCATCATTTGCGTCGGCTTCGTTGCCGTAGGTGGCGGTGGAGTTTGGCGGTGTGTAGGTTTTTGCGGGCTTCTTGGTGGGGCGGATTCGGCCGGCGCTGTAGTGGCCTTGTTTTTCTACGTCGTAGTTTTTGGGCAAGGGAGGGATCAGGGTTGAGCCGTTGGTTAGCTGGCTGACGCGGGTCAGGACGATTTCGGCGCGGCCGTTGTAGAGCTTTACCGGGCCGTGGATTTCGATCATCTGTCCGGCGAGGCGGCGGACATCGCCGACATCTTTGAGGTCGGAATGGAAGACGACGACGGTGAAGGGGCAGGACATTTGATCTTCGCAGAAGTCCACGAAGTGCACGCCTTTGGCGCCGACTTTCACGCGCAGGACTTTGCCGGTTACGCACTTGGTTTCGCCGACATGCTGGCTGGCGTTTTGAATGGAGAGGCAGTCGGAGGCGGAGGCTGCGGTCGCCAGTAGCAAGGCGGCGAGCCGCGCGAAAATATTTCCAGTCGACATAGGGGCAGTGCGTAACGGAGGCTTCGTCCCGGCCGTAAATGCGTTTACCGTTTGATTAGTATCTATCTTGTCAGCACCCACCCCCACCCCCCTCGGTCTTTTGGAATCATCACGTTAGCAAGATTTGCCCCGCAAAATACGTCGTCTAAAGGACTTAGGGGTAAATACCGTCAAACAAAGGAGTTACGGGCCGGTTTTCGGCCGGGCGTCCTGCTTGCGTTCGCCGGATTTACTGCCTTTGCTTGGGCAATGATGGAATGAATTTTTGCGGAGCGCAAGGTCAGATGTCACAGAGGGGCTGTGGAAAACTCGCGGTGGTCGGGCAGGGGATCGGGGCAAAATTCTGAGGAGGCATTCACAGCAAAATCTCTTTCCTAAGCAGCGCCGCGACCCAGCCTTCGAAAATCCGCGAAGGCTGGGGCATCCTCAGTTGTGATGGTTTTGGCAAACATGGGCCTGCCTGCCGAAGAATCCCGCCCCGCTTATTTTCGCTTCAGGCCCGAGAGTTCTCTGGACACATCCGCCAACGTAATCATCAGCATCATCGGATCAATCGGCGATTGCACGAAGCCATGCCTCTCGTAGAAGCGCTGGGCATCGCTGGAGATGGCGTGGACCAGGATGGCCCGAATACCGGCAATATCGGCCGCCTGAACCGTACGCAACACTGCGTCGCGCACAAGCCCCTGGCCGAGGCCGTGGCCGTGGAATTCCTGATCGACCGCGAGCCGGCCGATGATCATTACGGGGACGGGATCTGGCATGTTGCGCCGGATGCGGCCGGGAGCGCTGGCGTGCGCGACCGCGCCAACGGCCAACGCATAATAGGCGACCACGCGGAGGCCCGCGCACACTACGTAGGTGCGCGATGCGCCGCTTTGGTCGTTCGGCAGGGCGCGGCGGCGCAGCCAGTCATCTAATGCCGGCTCGCCGCACTGGAACAACGAAAGATCGTGATCGTCGCGGAGCTTCTCCGGGGGCGTAAGGGACTGCCGGCTCATTGCTCCCACGGCGCCGTGGTTCGCAGCAGACGCCGCAACCGGGGGTTGGCGGTTGGGGGACGGTTGAGCATCGAGGTAAAGCGTTTGAAATCCTCTGCGGACAAGGAGAAATAGCGCCGGTCGAGCAGGACAGCTTCGGCCTCGCGACAAGCCGTTTCTAACATGAAATCGGAACGATTGCGGCGAAGGGCGCTAGCCGCGCGGTCAATCAGAGCCTTTTGGCTGCGCGTGACACGCAGGTTGATGTTTTGGCTTCGGGTCTTGTCGGGCTTGGCTCCGGTGGCAGGCATAAAGGCTCCCTCTGTACGCACAATCAGTATACAACATCGTACGCGCGATGAATATACGGCAGCGGGCCGATTCTTGGCCGGCGGGGTCCTGGTTGCTTGTGTCGAATTTACTGGTAACGATCCGAGGGATCGGTACCTTCAGCGTCAGTTCGTTGACGCGAAGCTAAAGTCGAGGTATATTTGGCCGATTTTCCGCCTGGCCGATTTGCAGCATGCGGACAGAACTGACCATTCGTTGGGGAGAGCCCGTGGGAGGGCTGTGGTTGTCGGATTGAGTGGGCGCGAAAGGATGGACTATGACCAGACAAAAAGCCAAATATTCTGGATTGTTGCCAGTGGTGTTTGTGGCGGCGATCGTAGCCGTTAGCGTGGTGCTGCTCTCATGTGGTACTCCGCCGCCCACGATAAACTTAACCATGTATACCTATCCAAACGCGAACAACGCTTGCGCCCAGGTAACCATCAGCGATATCAACTCGAGTTCACAAGTATTCTTCACCACTGACGGCACGACTCCCCAATTGTCCGTTGGAGGATCGACAGTCCTATACAATGGTACTTTCCTGCTCTTGCTGCCCACGATGCCCAGCAACACGGGCGTGGTCAACGCCATCGCCGTGGCGCAGGGTTATACACCCAGCGCTGTGATCTCACAGAAATTTAATTGCCCAATACCTGAACCCACGATCGGCGTCGCTGGCGGTGGGAGTTGCCCCGTTACGGTAGCGGACATTAGCGAGCCCTTCAACCAAGGAGGGGCCTTTTCCATCTACTATGAGATTGGCGGAATGGGCGATCCGTCAAATCTCTCGGCTTGGACAACCTGGACTAGGCCATTTTCTGTCTCCGGCGTCACGACGACGATATTCGCTGTCGCTGTGTTGGGGCCAAGCCCTCAGAATCTAAGCCCAGTCGCGTCCTTTCCCGTGAACTGCGGGCCGCCTCCGACGGGGCAGTACGACAGAGTGAGCATTATAATGGGCACGGGCGGGGACGATGCGCGAACTGACAGTGAGGTCTGGGCTACAATGTCTGGGCAATCTGGCAGCCCCTTCTGCCTCAAGGCCTCGGATGGAGCACCCCCCAGTGCGGCTTGTGCCCAGAACGGCTCAAAGTTGGACATAAACACTGACTACGCTAGCTTTCTGCCGTGGTGGGCGAATGGATCCTCTGATACGAGCGGCAGCGTAGTACCTAACCACCCCAACGAATTTGTCGATGGAACCACGAATAAGTTCGCTCTGCCTGCGCCTCAGGCTTCTACTGCCGGCTTCGGAACCCTCGACATCAAGCTCGTCCAACATTGGAACGGGTCGGAGAGGGCGGACAACTGGAATATTCAAGGGATCTCGGTCATAGTATCGGACTCCAGCGGTGTTCTGCCGCCGGCTACTCTGTTACAAATGTCCAACCCGGGTACCGGCTCTAACTGCCTGGCTCGCTTGAAGGATTCGCCTGCTGCGACGACGGTTCGATTTAGTCTTAACGGCTCGACTCCTCCTGTGTACGTGGATGGCAATGTGGCTGGAGAAACGGCATCCTGCCTAAATAACGGAGGGTAGAGAAATGACCCGGCGACCCGCCGGCACGTCCGGAAACTATCGCATCACATTCGGCTGGGCGGCGAGAGCGCCCTGGACATAGATTATGAAGACTACCATTAGGATCGAGCGATGAAGCGAAGGAACGGATTGCCGCCCATTCATCCGGGCGAGATCATTCGGGAAGACATTCTCCCGTCGGTTGGCTTGTCGGTAACCGCGGCTGCCAAGGCTTTGGGAGTGTCGCGGCAGATGCTGCACGGGATTTTGTCGGGGCGCAAGCCTCTTTCTGCCGTGATGTGCCTGAGAGTTGCCCGCCTGTTTGGCGGTTCTCCGGAAGTGTGGATGCGCTTGCAGGCGGCCTACGACCTGAAAAAGTCGGAACGGAACAAGAAGGTTATGGAGCGCGTCGCGCGGATCGTTCCGCTTGGCGGGGTGGAAGAGGTCCGAGCCTAAACCCCGGTTTTGATGAGGAAGTTTGGAAAACTCTCAGGCGTCCAAGATTCCTCTTCTCGCAAAGGACGCGTGAGGCGGCAATCGACGCGATCGAACATGCCAGTTTGCCGACGCCGGCAGGACAGCAGGTTCCTCACCGGGCTTTGCGCCCGGTTCCGGAATGCCATTTACAGAGTTGAGGGGCATGGCGGCGCGGCTTGAAGCCGCGCCTTTCAACGCAACGAACTTATTTAAACCCCTTGACCGCCGCGGTCTCATCATCTTTCACGTCGAAGACGGTGTAGAGCTTGGTGATCTGGAGCAGGTCGTGCACTTTCTTGGTGAGGTGGAGAAGTTTGAGTTCGCCGCCCTGATTCTTGGTGGTGGTAAAGGCGCTGACCAGTTCGCCGATGCCGGAGCTGTCGATGTAGTTGACTTCGGCCAGATTCAGAACGATCTTTTTATTGCCTTTGGAAAGCAGGTCGCGAACGGTGTCGCGCAACGTCACGCTGCCTTCGCCCAGGGTGATGCGTCCGCTGCAGTCGACGATGGTGACGCCGTCGACCTGCCGAGTGCTAAGTTTCATGCTCACTGAGACCCCTCCTTGTTGCCCACGGATGAGCCGTGGACGTGCTTGATCAATTTCACTTCCGTGCCTGTCTGGGACGGGCGGATTTCCACCACGTCCATGAAGGACCGCATAAGAAAAATGCCGCGTCCCGAGGTCTTGAGCAGGTTTTCCGGCGCCAGAGGATTGGGAATTCCGCTCAAGTCGATGCCTTTCCCCTGATCACGAATGGTGATGACCAGGTCTTCCGGGGTGCGCTCGAAGGCCAGGACGACTTTTTTGTCCGGGGCATACTGGTTGCCGTGCAAGACGGCGTTCACTGCTCCTTCGCGCACGGCCATCGAAATCTGCAGCACCTCGTCTTCACCAAAGCCCAATTCGGTGGCAATGCGGGTCGCTTTTTCTTCCGCATGGTCCACGGTTTCCAAGGTGGAATCGAGCGTGAAGGAGACTGGTTGCTCCATGGCCGATGAATACGTGTTAAACCCGCACCTGTCCTCGTGATTGCCCGTAGGGGCTCGCCGAAGTCCGCAATCGGCGAATGGGGTAGTTTGCCTGTGGAAGCAGGGAGTTGTCAACGAGCGTAGTCACAAGTCTCTGGTTGTGGTGGGCGCAAGTCGGCAGGAAACGAAGCAAAGTGCGACGGAGATCACCGCTGACTGGCCGCGCTTAAGCGGACCGGCGCTGGGGATGGGGCGCAATCTTCGTGTCGGCAGGTCTCCCGGTGGGATTGCGAAAGAGCGATTCTCCACACATGTGCGCGGGTCTGGCGATGCCCAGGACATCCAGGATTGTGGGCGCAAGCGCGAGCAGCGGAACTCGGTCCTGATGCACCTTGTGGGTCCGCGCGGGGTGACGAATCCAGAGGATGCCCTCGGGATGGTGCATCCCGCTCTTGCCTCCTTCGGGAGCGTAGAACAGGTCGAAGAAAGGTGCGCTGCGGTCAGAATTTTCAATCTGAAGCGTGGCGTCGTCCGCGAGAGAATGATGGATGGAGCAACTGGCGAACACCGCCGAGTCATTGCGCTCAGTATAGATGGCGCGCTCCTGCCCCACCTTCAGAGCGGCAAGCTTTCTTTCTGCGCTGGTGGCGTCGGAGGCGTTGTCGAAGCGCAGCCAGAACTGCTCGGACATGACCGGCTCGACGCGGCAGGGGCAGGTTATTTCTGCAAAGCGCAGGAGTTGGACGAAGTCCTTGGGACGATAGGAACGCTTTCCACCGGCCTCCTCAAACCTGAGGCAGGGTTGCTGGCTCAACGCGGTTGCTAGTATTACGATGGCGTCCTCGCCGACCAGAGTGAGCATTCGGCCCAGCAGTTGGTCCATGGCTCGATAGCCTTCGAGAATGGAAGACTCGTACTCCAGTTGCTTCTTGCGATCGAGCGGAAGGGTGAAGCGTTCCGGCTCAAGGTAGCGCCAATAAAGGTGCTGCATGTGAGCGGTGCTATTCAGGAAGAAAGTGGAGAAGGCAGGCTGGGTGCGGCGGAACACGGCGCTGAAGACGTCGAATTGCAGCTTCTCCAAGATAAAGGCGCGACGCCAACGGCCGGTTCCGGTTCTCTTTTCCGAAATTAATTGGCGAAGAATCGAGACTGCGGTGTTGGGCGACAGGCCATGTGTCAGCATGAACCAAATAAACCGCAAGTAGTCGGATTTGCTGAGGGGGACGCGGTCGTTGGTATATTCCTGAACGTTGCGCTGGACGAAGCGGAAGTAGGGCAGCAGGGCCTCGGGGTGGGGCTCGATATCCGCTGACCAGGGATCGGGAAGCAGGTAACCCGTGGTGCCGCTTTCGCGGTTCGCGTTCATGCTGCCGCAAATCCAGACGGAGTGTCCCTGCTGCGAGACGAGGTCCCACAGGTTGATGTAAAGCAGCTTGTGTCCTTCGGAAAGGTGTTCGATGCCGTGCTCGGAGAACGGAACACCGGTGTGCACCGTGACCCACTGGATCCAGGGTTCAAGGTAGGGTTCGTGCTCCTCGGCGTCGCTGACGAAGACTTCGCTCTTCGCACGCAGGCGGGCGAAGTTTGGCAGGCTGCCCTCGGCGATGAAGCGATCCATTAAGGCAGGAGTGAGTTCGTTGAATTCCAGAAGGACGAGAGACGATTGGGGGGACATGTCCCCTCCATTCCTCCTTCCAGGGCCGAGTTAGCCGTGGCACTGCTGCGTGCTTGCGGACGGATCTTGAACCACGGTAACCCGTCTTGCGTGTTCCCGAAAGGACGCTCCCGGCCCAGTCGTGCCCCCTCTAACAGTTTGCAGAGCCAATGGAACGGCACACGGGAGTGAATGTATGCCCAGGTTGGAGCCGAAGTCAAGCGCAAAGCGCACAGGGTTTGAGGCAAGACAGGATGCAAGACGCAGGACGATATAATGCTCGCTGTGAACCCAGTGCTGAGCAAGGGAATCCGGCATCGCTTGAAGCGATTTGTAGCTGGAGCACTTTTAGCGGTGCTGTGCGTGAGCGCGTTCGCCTACGCCGTGGACTTTGCCATATTCCGCTATCGCGTGGCGGCGAATCGCCAGCCTTTCGGACAGATCACGGTTTCGCGCTACGACGCGGTGCAGCAGAAAAGCGGCAAGACCCAATTCATCTTCCAGCCGCCGGAGGCGCAAACCTGCGTCCATGCCCTGTTTCCGCGCGCCGGTTGCGCGCCCTGCTGGTACTTGCAGCGGCATACCGAACAACGAACGGACATCTGAAGCGCGCTTTTCCGCCAGACGGCAGGCCGGGTTTGGGCTAGAATGGGCATCCGAATCGAACAGGAGAGCAACAAAGTGAAGGAAACGCCACAGCAATACACTAAGCGAATCGTTGGCATCATGGAAGGGAAGCAGCCGCTGGCGGTGCAGGCGGCCACGGCGAAGAAACTTGAGCGGTTGATTAAGGGCGTGCCCACGAGCAAATTGCGCAAGCGGCCTGCCCCTGATAAGTGGTCAGTCAGCGAGATTCTGGCGCATCTTGCGGAGACGGAGATTGTCGGGGGTTTTCGCATGCGGCTGATTCTGGGCGCGCCGGGGACGCCGATTACGGCGTTCGATCAGGATGCGTGGGTGATCAGCGGACACTATGAGAAGCGCGATCCGCGTAAGTCCGTCGAGCAATTCCGGGTGCTGCGTGAAGCGAATCTTGCGCTGCTGAAGTCACTGACGCCCGAGCAGTGGAAACACTATGGAATGCACGCCGAGCGTGGGCAGGAGACGATTGAACACATTGTGCGCATGTTTGCCGGGCATGACCTCAATCACATGCAGCAGATCGAGAGAATCCTCGCAGGGAAGTAGATGGCGCTACGACAGCGTGGGTGAGCGGTTCAAGCGTCCCTACGGGGCGCGTCTCGATCTATGACCTAGCCCGGCGCTGAACGCGCCGGGCTATTGTCAGGCGCGCCAAGGGGCGCGATTCATCCACAGTGCCTCCTCGTCCTCGCCGTGGACGGCGAGAACTTCAGAAAAAAATTGGATGGATCGATGCTGAAGATGCGCGTCTGCCGGGCAGTTTATCGTGCTAACTTCACGGGTAGTTTACTGCCTCGGCTGGTCCGCCAGTCGGCGCAGGCGGAGCTACCCAACATGACGACCAAGGTTTGCGCCAACCGCAACTGTCCCGCCTACGCGCACTTTGTTTACACCGTAGCCATGCGTTGCGTGCTTTGCCGATGGGATCTGAAGGCCGCGCAGAGGAGTGGGGCTGCGGGCGCAGTCGATGTTTCCAGGAAGTCCGCTGGCGCACGTGCCGCAACATAAAACTACTTTTCGGCCGAAAAAACTCTAACGAACGCAGACCGCAGCACTCCGCGACGCACTCGCTCGGACTTGCCGAGAGTGTTACCCCATGCCCGCATGAGAGCGGATTTGTCGAACGCGGAGCTGCGGAAATGCGAAGCTGAACTTCCCTGATAAAATAAAAAATGAAACAAACGGGCGCGGAGAGATGGCCGAGTGGCTGAAGGCGCGCGCCTCGAAAGCGTGTATACCTTTACGGGTATCGGGGGTTCGAATCCCTCTCTCTCCGCCACTTCTTCCGCACCAGGTTGTGCGCAGCTCGGTGCTACGTGACGTGCTCATCGTTCGTTCAGGTACTCTTCCGGAACGTCGTCCTCCGGCACTTCGCGCGTAGTCACCTCGGACACGTCTGCGTCTTTGGCGTTTTCGACACCGTCGACAGCGGCAGCTTCGAAGGCGTTTCCTTCTTCGATCAATTCTTCGACGCTCTCGGAGTCGGCACTGGCGATGTCCGATAGTTGCTGAATGTCGCCGGACTGCCCGGCCGAACTTGATTCAAGGTCATCCTCGTCACGCTTATGCTTCGCAGACATGATTTGTTCCTCCAAGTGATAGTGAGATGCTGGATCCAGCTGTGACGATGCGGAAACTCTGCTCCGCCTCGGCTAAAGGTCCTTCGCACAACGAGCGCGCTGAGGATTTCGGCAGCAGGCTCACCCCTTCGCTCCGCTCAGGGTCACTCCCGCTAAACGCCTCAACTAACGGCGGCTCTTAAAAAATGTTTGCAGCAATTCCGCGCAACGGCCTGCCAGAACGCCGCTGCGGACTTCCACCTGGTGGTTCAGTTGCGGGTGATTCAACACCTGCATCACCGATTGCACGGCCCCCGCCTTGGCGTCCTCCGCGCCATAGACCAGGCGCCTGATTCGGGCGTGCACCAAGGCTCCGGCGCACATGGCGCAAGGTTCGATGGTGGCAAAGAGTTCGCAATTCGCGAGACGATGATTGCCGATGGCAGCGCCGGCCTCGCGCAGGGCCATGATCTCGGCATGGGCCGTGGGATCGCAGGCGGTGATGTTGCGGTTCCAGCCGCGGCCGACGATTTTTCCGTCGCATACGACGACCGCGCCGACGGGCACTTCGCCGGCTTCGAGCGCGCGCTGCGCTGCGCATAGAGCTTCTTCCATCCAGAGTTCGTCGTGGTCGGGCGTAGGGCTATTTCCTTTCGCGGGCTGCGAATGGCCATTGTATTGGCAGCCCGATGATCGCGCTTTCCAACTGCACCATATTGCGGCATAATATGCGGTTCAGAGGAGGACTTTATGGCAAAACGAATCCTGTTGGCAGGTATTTTGGGTGGACTGGCCTTCTTCTTTTGGGGCGGGTTGGCGCATACGGTTCTGGGCCTGGGGACGGTGGGTATTCAGAATCTGCCCCAACAGCAGCCGGTGCTGGATACGCTGAAAGCTTCGGTGCCGCAGTCGGGCTTTTATCTGTTCCCGCAGGTTGATGCGGCGATGAAACTGCCTCCGGAGAAAGTCGGCGGCCCTTACGGCATCATGATCTATCACGCCAGCGGCGCGGGCGCGCCGATGACCGGCCAACTGATTACTGAATGCATTCTGAATATTGTGCTGGCACTGCTCGCGGCTTCTCTGCTGGCGCTGGCTCCCGGGCTGCGCGGATATGGGTCGCGAGTTGGTTTCGTGACCTTGCTGGGGCTGGCGATTGGCCTCATGACCCACGTGCAATACTGGAACTGGTACGGCTTCCCGCTGAGCTACACCGTCGCCAGTATCTTCATCGCCGTGTTCGGATTCCTGATCGTGGGATTGATTGCTGCGGCACTGGTAAAGCCTGCCACCCAGCGGATGATGGCAGTACCGGCCCAGGCAGCTTAGGACGCACGCAGCCGAGGTCTTAACGGCGTTGCTTGCGAAAAGCTTCGTTCGGCGGTCGACCGGTCTGCGATCGCTACATCAGGCTCAGCACTGAGCGGACCACGTCCGGCAGGGCGGCACGAATCAGCGCCGGCAGCAAGATTGTCACCACCGGGTAGGCGAGCGCGATGGCCGGCACTGCCAGCAGCATCCGTGTAGTGGGCGTTAACTTGGCGAGATAGGCTCGCATGCTGTCCTCTTGGTTTGTGATACGAAAGGCAGGCCAAAAAGGTTCCCTGGGAGCGCAGCTGTCTCGTCCGCGCGCACCGGCAACTGGCAACCGGCAACTCGCAAATGGTATGCTTAGCCCGTCATGGGGATGCAGAGCCTCTTCCGCAAAGTTTTTCTCATTGACCTTCTGCAGGGCTTGAAGGTCACGTTTCGCTATCAGGATCCCAAGGAAATCTACACCGAGCAATATCCCATGGAGCGGCCGCAGGTGGCCGAGCGCTACCGGGGCGCGCCCCGGCTGAACGTCAATCCCGATACCGACGAGACCATGTGCATTGCCTGCGACCTGTGCGCTCTGGCGTGCCCGGAGAACCTGATCGTGGTTTCGAGCGCGCGCAACGAGCACACCCGCCGCAAGGAACTTACCAACTTCACCTACGACCTGAGCCGCTGCATGTTCTGCGGTCTGTGCGAGGACGCCTGCCCCGTCGACGCCCTCGAACTCACCCAGGACTTCGAACTCGCCAGCTACACACGTGAGGGCTGGATCTGGGACCGCGAGACGCTGGAAAAAGGGCCGCAGCCTACGCAGTACAAGAAGTAGCTTGCAGCAATCAGAGAGAAGCAGATTCCTCGCTCGCCTCGCCTCGCCAGCTCGGCTTCGGACTTCGCTCGGAATGCTAATCGAGTGGAGAAATCGCAAAGAATCGAGTTAGAGGAAGGCACAGGCGAGCGAGAGTGAATTCCCAACTCGACGAGCTCGATTGCCCTGTCCGGCTTCCGCCCTTGAAGATCCTTAATCCCGTCACTTAGCCTGTTTACGAATTGCGAACAATCCACAGGTGTGCCGGTTGACCTCGCCCTGTTCGTGGGTAAAATGGCCAGATTTCGGGACGGCCTCATCCAAGTCCCGACAAGAAAGGATGGGAAGTTTCTATATGCTATCGAAAAGTCTTGGAAGTCTCTTTGCACTGGCTATTGTGCCTGCACTGGCGCAAGTGCCCAACCTGCCTGCGTCGCCGCAAAACGTATCGGTCGTCACGCCGCGCCAACACGCGCCCAGAAGAGTGTACGGACTTGTGCCCGAGCGCGTGGAGGGCAACGTCACGGTTTCCGACAGCACCAACTGGAGCGGATATGCGGTGACCGGCTCTTCGTTCACTACGGCCAAGGGATCGTGGACCGTGCCTACGGTCAACTGCACGAAAACTCCGAACACCTACGCCGCGTTTTGGGTAGGGATTGATGGATGGACCTCGACCACCGTGGAGCAGACAGGAACGGATTCGGATTGCGATGGCAAGAGTCCTTCTTATTACGCCTGGTATGAGTTTTACCCCAACCCTTCGGAACTCATCTCCAGCGTCGCGGTAGCGCCAGGCGATCAGATGTCGGCGTCGGTAACTTACAGCGGCACGGAGTTCACCATTACGATCACGAACGAAACCACGGGAAAGTCCTATAGCAAGAGTGGAAAGGTTTCCGGGGCGAAACGCTCGTCGGCGGAATGGATTGCCGAGGCCCCGTGCTGTACCAACTCTGGCGGCATTCTGCCGCTCGCCGATTTCGGAACCGTCGATTTGGGCGACGACCACACGGGTATCAGCGGCACGAATGACGCGACTGATTCCTCGGTATCGGGACCGATCGGCGATTTCGGCAGCGCCATACAAGAGGCCATTATGGTGAATGGAAGTACGGGCGCGGATGAAGCGGTGCCATCGGCACTCAGTTCGGACGGGACGAGCTTCACTGTGGCTTGGGATTCGGAGTAGAACGGGAGGGCGGCGCCGCGCGGGCGCCGCCCAATGTCTGAGCATCGCCGCGGGGCGTGCAGAATCCTGCATCTTGACAGCGCCTCGTTTCCATTTAGAATTGCGCGATTCCGGGATGGCAAGATGAAAATCCCGTCTCGGAAAGATGGGAGCGTTTATGCCGACGAAGCGGTTAGGAATTTCTGGAATTCTGTTCGCGCTCGTCACATTGCCTGCCTTGGCGCAGGCGCCCGGCGAGTCTGTTTCGCCCCTAGTGACTGCAGTGGTAACCCCACATCAACACAGGCCGAGAAAGGTTTTGCCGGGAACGCGTCCCGCCGAAGTGATAGACGGAGTTACCGTATCGTACAACCTAATCTGGGCGGGGTACGCTGTAACCGGTTCGGACTTCACGCAGGTGCAGGGCTCGTGGATCGTCACCGCAGTCGACTGCACCAAGACGCCGAACAGCGATTCCTCGGAATGGGTGGGTATCGACGGATGGAGCTCGAATACGGTGGAGCAGGTAGGAACCGATGCCGATTGCAATGGCAAGAGTCCGTTCTATTACGTGTGGTACGAGTTTTACCCTCTGAACACAGTGGTGATCAAAGATGTCTCGATAGCGGCTGGCGATAAATTTTCGGCCTCGGTCACCTACGACGGCGGCAATGAATACACGGTTTCGATCACCAATGAGACAACGGGACAGTACTTCAGCAAGGAAGTGGAGTTCAGCGGGGCTGACGGGAGTGGGGTGCCTCCTAGGAATTCAGCGGAATGGATCGAGGAGATGGACGGAAACGAGCTTTCCGATTTCGGCATAGATCCCTTTGGCGAGTTGTACACGGGCGTGAGCGGCGGCACCGATTCTGCGGTCGACGCCTCGACCTCGGGACCGATCATTGATTTCGGCTCCGCCGTGCAAAGGTCGATTTCCACCAAGAACGGGAGCCGGGGCAGCGAGGATACGGCGGTTCCGTCGGCACTCGCGTCAGATGGGGCAAGCTTCAAGGTGGATTGGAAGTCGGAATGAGGCGGGCACTGATTTGACCGCGGAGTTGCCAGTAGCGGCGACGCGAAGTTGACACTCACAAAGAAAAAGTCGAAGGCCCGAGGCAATCCCCAGCCGAGCCGTCCGCACATGCCTGGCTATGGACTGCCGGAAGGGAACAAGGGCTTGCTGCCGTGGAGTTGGGCCGAGCGGCGCCTGAAGAAATCGCATAACTACTGGATCACGACTGTCACGCCCAATGTTTCTGTGCCCAGCGTTTCTCCGCACACCATGGTGGTCTGGGGCTTGTGGCAGGATGGCCGGTTGCTGTTCAGTACCGGCAGCAGGTCCCGTAAGGCGCGCAACCTGGCGCAGAACGCCAACTGCGTCGTGTGTACGGAACTCGCGAACGAAGCGGTGATCGTCGAGGGTGTTGCGGAAATTGCCGACGTAACTGCGCGGCGCAAGTTCCTTCGGGCGTACGAACGCAAGTACAAGTTCGACATGAAGGGCATGGAGCAAGACATTCTCTCGATGAAGGAGCCGATGTTCGCGGTGCGTCCGCGTGTGGTGTTTGGTTTGTGGGAGAAGGAATTCGTAGGAAAGGCCACACGCTGGAAATTCGAGTAGCATTGACTGACGCGGCTCCGGTTGATTTGACAATGGTAACTCATGTGTTACTATTGCGATGATGCAAGATCTCTGCTTTCCGGCAGCTTTGTTTGCCTATCGCCAAACAATTCGAAACTCAAGATGGAAGGCGGCCCTTTGAAGAATGCTTTGATGCTCTCAATGCCCTGCGGCGGCAAAAGTGACCACTGCGGTCATACGCATGGAGCAAGGGAACTTCTCCAATGTCAAGGGAGTTGGGGCAGGAGTGTTTGAATGCCGCCTCGATTTTGGTCCCTGGCTATCGGATTTATTTCGGTAAGGATGGCGACGAAATCATTGTCCTTGTGGCGGGTGGAACGAAGAAACGCCAGCGGAGGGACATCCAAACCGCAATCGGGCGCTGGCATGACTACAAGCGGCGCAGAAATTCAGGCGAAAGGTAATGGCTTTGACCAAGGAATTCAAGGAGACAGTTCGGGCCCGGGTGCGGCGAGACCCCGCCTTCCGCAAGGAGTTGCTCCGCAGTGGGATGGAGAGCTTCCTGGCCGGTGACGTAGAAACCGGAAAGCGAGTGCTGCGCGACTACATCAACGCCACCATCGGATTCAATGACCTGGCAGAGATTACACGCCACTCGCCAAAGAGCTTGATGCGGATGCTGGGACCCTCCGGCAATCCCTACGCCAGACACCTGTTTGAAATCGTTTCCTGCCTCCAGTGGAAGACCGGCGTTCATTTTGAACTGAAGGCATCGGCAGCTAAAGCAGGCCGCTAGCCTTCGATGGTTTCGACATTCTATCCGCCGAGTATGATAGTTTCGGTGGTCCGCGCTACGAAGTGCGATGCAAAAGGTCCGGTTTAATCACAGCCATTCTGGAAGAAACTGATGAATAAGAAATTCCGCGTCTTTGCCACCTGTGATATTGGAGAAGCGCTTGACCTGCTGCGCGACCGCGGCTACGAAGTCGAGCTTTACCCGCAGCCACAAGCGCCGCCAAAGAGTCTGATTATCGAGAAGGTGAAGTCCGGAATCGACGGATTGATCACAACGCTGCGCGATCCGATCGATGCCGAGGTCTTCGAAGCCGGCAAGAACACGCTGAAAGTGGTGGCGCAGTACGCCGTAGGATTCGACAACATCAACCGCGCCGACGCCAACCGCTTTAAGGTTCCTTTCACCAATACCGCCGACGTGCTCACCGAGGCCACGGCGGAGTTCGCCTTCTTCATGCTGGGGATGCTGGCGCGCAAGATGTGGCCGGCCGAGCACCTCACGCGCGACAACCAGTGGGGATACTGGCATCCTTACCTGCCGTTTCTGGGCGATGAAGTGACGGGCAAGACCATCGCGATCATCGGCACGGGACGCATTGGACTGGCAATGATCAAGAAGTGCGCCGGCTTTGACATGAACATGCTGTGCTACGACCCGGCTTACGAGAACCACGATTACATTAAGGCCATTCAAGAGAACATGGACTTGCGCCACGCGCGCGGCATCTCGAAGGAAAAGAACTGGATAAAGTATGTGCCGTTCGAAGATGCGCTGCGCCAGGCTGATTTTGTCAGCGTGCATGTGCCGCTTCTGCGTGCGGGTGAAAGCGCGACGCCGACCTATCATCTGTTCAACGAGCAAACCTTGCGGCTGATGAAGCCGACGGCATTTCTGGTGAATGACTCGCGCGGGCCCGTGATCGACGAAGCGGCACTGGCACGTGCGCTACGCGAGAACTGGATTGCCGGCGCCGCGCTCGATGTATTCGAGAAGGAACCGCTGCCTGCCGATTCTCCGCTACGCGACCCGGCCATCGCCGACCGGTGCCGCCTGATGCCACACTTTGCCAGCGCCGCGCGGATTACGAGGCTTTCCACCGATCCTGAAAAGGGCATGGCGGGTCGTTGCGTGCAGGGATTAATCGACGTGCTTGAAGCCAACTACGGCGGGGACATCACGAAGATGCCTTACGTCGTAAACAAGGAAGCGTTCGGAAAGTAAAGAGGAGCGCGTAGCCTAGAATCTCCAGTCGATGGGGACCGCTCTAATAAAGTAGCCCTACGATCACTGACGATTCTCTACGGATCAGCGGTCTTGGAGGCGCCTTTCCCGCTAGAATGAAGTACTGTTGACTTGCCCAAGGATGCGAATGAAAAAGCGAGCTGCCTTCTTACTTCCGCTCCTCCTACTGCCTCTGTTGGGCACGATGTCTGCCCAAACTTCCGGTCCCGAAGATCAATTGAAGCTGATCCCCGAGCCCAAGGAAGTGCAACTGCATTCCGGCAGTTTTCGGGTAAAGCCGACCACCAGGATCCTGGTTGAGTTCGGACATCAAGCCGAAGACCGCATTGCCGCGGAAACGCTGGCGGAAGAAATCCACGACCAGTCGGGATTGAGCATCAGCATTACCGGCGCTCGGGCGCAAGCCAAGCAAGCGCGAAGCACCATCGAACTGGCGCGGTTACAAGATGGAAGGGTTAAGCACTTCCTGGAACTGAGAGGCTTGAGGGCGGATTCAATCGGTGACCAGGGCTACCTTCTGTTCTCCGACAAGTTCCACCTGATCGTTGCCGCAAATACCGGACAGGGACTGTTCTATGGCGTGCAGACACTGCGTCAATTGTTGCGGAAAGACGACGGGAAGCTAATCTGTCCGGCAGTTGGGATTCGCGACTGGCCGAGCATGGAATGGCGAGGCGTGCAGGACGACATCAGCCGCGGCCCCATTCCCACGGAAGACTTTATGAAGGGCCAGATTCGCACTCTGGCGGCCTATAAAGTGAATATGTTTGCTCTCTACATGGAGCACGTGTTCGACTTCGCCAGCCAGCCTTTGGTGGCTCCGAAGGAAGCTGCGCTCACTCCGCAGGAAATCAAGGCTCTGGTGGCATATGCCCAGCGCCGGTACGTCACGATTCTTCCCGAGCAGCAAACCTTCGGGCATCTTCATCACATGTTGAAGTACGAAATCTACTCCGAGGTGGCGGAGAGGCCGCACGGGCATGTGCTCACTCCGACGAAGGAAAAGTCGTACGAAATCATCGGGGCGATGTATGCGGACCTGGTTCCGCTTTTTCCCGGGCCTTTTCTGCACGTCGGCGGCGATGAAACCTTCGAACTGGGACACGGACAAACCGCTGCGCGAGCCGGAGAAGTTGGTCTGGGCCGGGTGTATCTGGAGCACATGCAGAAAGTCAGCGGCATTCTTCAGCCGTATCACAAGCAACTCATGTTCTGGGGCGATATTGCGCTGAAGTATCCGCAACTGCTCGGCATTCTGCCTAAGGAGATGATCGCTGTCCCGTGGGACTATGACCCGAAGCCGAGCTATGACAGCATCATCAAGCCATATCGCGAGGCCGGACTGCGGGTAATTGTGGCGCCCGGGGCGAACAACTGGAATCAGCTCTGGCCGGACCTGGACGCGGGTTTCGTCAACATCCGCAACTTTGTGCGCGACGGGCAAAAGCTGGGCGCGATGGGCATGCTCAACACCACATGGAATGACGACGGCGAGTCGCTCTACGGGATGGCCTGGCCAGCGCTGATCTTCGGAGCGGCGGCGGGATGGCAGGCAGGTGAATCGAGCATCGACCAATTCAAGAGCGCCTACGACTGGGCCTTCTACCGTAACGGCGACACTACCTTTCGAGATGCGGTAGAGGATCTAGACCGGGGACACCAGGCACTCGCTAAAATCAAAGTCGAAACCGAGACGGACGATTTGTTCTGGATCGATCCTTTCACAGCGGAGGGGGCAAAGATGATGCAGAAGTTGGCGCCAGCCGCGCCTGAAATGCGTTTAGGCGCCGAGCACGCGCTGGAATCGCTCTACCGCGACGGAGCCAAGGCCCACACGAATCAAGCCACGCTGGCCGAGATGATACTGGGCGGGTGGCGCTGGGACGCGCTGGGCATGAAGGCGGAATTCACCGAGGAGATCAACCAATTCTACTGGGACGCTTTCCAGAATCAGGCCGACGTGAGCCGCGTGGACAACGATCTGGCTGAGATCACGGACATCAATGCGCGGCTGGAGGATCTGCGCGACGCCACCACGCGCGTGAGCCGGATGTACCGAGAAGCGTGGCTGCGCGAGTACGGTCCATACTGGCTGGACAACGTTTTGGTGCGCTATGACGGGCTGGCCCGCGAGTTCCAGGAAAAGATCGTCGCGGTCCGGCAGGTGAGGAGGCAATACGATGCCACCAAGACGCTGACGGCGCCGCAGGAGTTAGGGTTTTACTTGCAGCCGTAGAAGCGAGGGCCTGGGAGCTCGCTTTAGTTTTTCGAGCGCGCGTTTTTTCGAACGTGTTGCGAATTTGGCCGAGCGATGAGAACATGCCCGTCACCACTCGGAAAACGGAGATCAGGCTTGATCAACGGCGCGCATGTTGTGATCTATTCGAAGGATGCGGAGGCGGATCGGGTCTTCTTTCGCGATGTGCTTAAGCTTTCGTCGGTGGATGCCGGGCACGGCTGGTTGATTTTTGCCATGCCGCCGCTTGAAGCCGCGTTTCACGATTCCGAGAGTAACGACCGGCATGAACTTTACTTTATGTGCGACGACATTGCGGCCACGTTGAAAGATCTCGAGTCAAAAGACGTGAAGGTCTCCAAGGTGAGCGAAGAGCGTTGGGGAAGTGTTGCGACCTTCACCCTCCCCGGTGGCGGGAAGATAGGCGTTTACCAGCCAAAGCATCCGAGTCCATTGCAGCTCAAGCGCTGAGTGCGATTTGCGCTAAGAATTGGTTGATAAGGTGAATTTGGGCTCAGATGTTTTCCGACCGAACCAACTGGAAGCTCACGCGTAATCGCCTGACGGAGGCGCTCGAAGAGGTGAGAGCGGGCGGCGCGCGCGTGCTCGATCTCACGATCTCGAATCCCACTCGCGCGGGCCTGCGCTATGGCGAGGGGCTCATTATGCAATCGCTAGCCTCACCGCACGCCATGGATTACGATCCCCAGCCGAAAGGCTTGGCCAGCGCGCGCACAGCGGTTGCGGACTACTACCGAACGCAGCACGCGATTCACAGCCTGGACGCAGAGCGGGTGATTCTTACCACCAGCACCAGCGAAGGCTATTCCTTTGTGTTCCGACTGCTGTGCAATCCGGGCGATGAGTTGCTGGTGCCGAAGCCGAGCTATCCGTTGTTTGAGTTTCTGGCGGACTTGCAAGACGTGAAACTGGTGCCTTATCCGCTGATCTACGATCACGGGTGGCAGATGGATTTTCCGTCGCTGCAGAAGGCGGTGACGGAGCGCGCGCGGGGCGTGGTGGTGGTCCATCCCAATAATCCTACGGGGTCGTATGTGCATTCCGAGGAGCAAGAGCCTCTCAACGAGTTTTGCCGTGAACACGAGCTGGCGTTGATTGCGGACGAAGTATTTCTCGACTACGCCCACGACGGAGCACAGCAGCGGAGTTTCGCCGGCAATCAAGATGTGCTCACCTTTACGCTGAGCGGGGTCTCGAAAATTTCGGCGCTGCCGCAGATGAAGGTGGCGTGGATCGTCACGAGCGGCCCGGACGGAGAGGTTGAAGCGGCACAAGCGCGGCTGGAAGTGATCGCAGACACCTATCTTTCGATGAATGCACCCATCCAGTGGGCTACGCCAGTGCTGCTGGAGCAGCGGAAAAGCATTCAGCGGCAATTACTGGACCGCGTGCTCAAAAATCTTGCCGAACTCGATCGCCAGCTGGCGATGCAAAAGACTTGTCAGCGTTTGAGCGTAGAGGGAGGATGGTACGCGGTTTTACGCGTTCCGGTAACGCAGACCGATGAGGAGTTGGCGGTCGATCTGTTGCGCAAGAAGTTTGTACTGGTGCACCCGGGGCATTTTTATGATTTTCCGAGCGATGGATTTTTGGTGTTGAGTTTGATCGCAAGGGAGAGTGACTTTGCCGAAGGGGCACAGGCAGTTCTAGCGCGCGTCGCGTAACCCTCTGCAGGGGACCCTGTACGGCCGGGGCAAGCATATACAACCAGACTAATCGGTGCTCGTAACTCCTGAATAGGTCGTCGCCTGCTCAGTAAAGGTGGTTCACCCGCGCGGGTGCCGGATAAGACGTTCCTATGCTGGATGAATTTTGGGAGGTAAGCGTGATGCAGGTTTGTCTGGCGGGAGCTGGCCCATCCGTTGCGGGCACAAAGGATAGGCCACTCGCCGAAAGCAGAGCTGAGAAACCAGCCAGCCGGGTCTCCGAATCGTTGTTATTGCGCTTTGGCTCCGAGTGTGTTCGAAATCAAGGTCTGCGTCCGCAGCGTTTCCGGTCCGCGGGCCATCGCGGCTTTCATCTCATTGAGCTGCTCCCGAAGGTTGCGAATCTCGACCTCCTGGCGCTGCAGTTCGTTGAGCAGCATCGAATCGAGGACCTGGTATTTCACACTTTCGATTTCACCATCGGCCGAGCGCGCTACCAGGTCGGGGTAGACTTCCGCCACTTCTTCGGCGATTAGGCCGTACTGTATGGGCTGGGATCCATTGGCGAACGGTTTCTTATAGCGGAAGGTGACGGGCCGTAGGCGCAGAAGGCCGCTGCTGGCTTCTCCCATGTCCTGAATGTCAGTTTTGAAACGCCGCGACGAGCTGAGTGTGCCCAATTGGCCGTTGGAGTCGATCACGACGGGGACGGCGTTGTTGTCGCCCGTGGCGATGCCGCTCACGCCGCTCACAAAGAAAGAGGTTTGCCGTCCGACGGTTCCGATGCGGATGGCGCCGGTGTCGGTGTGCGCGCCCGGGCTGCCGACATAAATGTTGTAGCTGTTGGTGGCAGAGACCTGGGTCCCGGCCATGTAGCCGATGGCGATATTGGCAGTCCCGGTCGTGTTGTTGCCGAGCGCACCGTAGCCGACCGCGATATTGCCGGTGCCGCTCTGGTTGGAGGAAAGCGCGTTGGCGCCGACGCCGGTGTTGTAGTTTCCGGTCGTGTTGAAGGCAAGCGCGCTAGAGCCGTCGGCTACGTTGCCAGTTGCATTAGAGGCGAGGAGCGCTTCCCAGCCCGTGGCAGTATTGTTGCTCCCGGTGGTGTTATCGAAGAGGGATCCGGCGCCGACGGCGGTGTTGCTGTTTCCGGTGGTGTTAAGGTAGAGTGCTTCGTCGCCGGCGGCCGTGTTTTCCCCTCCCTCCGTGTTATAGGACATTGCGCCAGAGCCAATCGCTGTATTGGCGCCTCCGCTGGTATCAAGATTGAGCGCACTATAGCCGAGGGCGACATTGGCCCCTCCCGAAGTGACGGCCTCAAGCGAAAAATCGCCCATGGCCGTGTTATATAGGCCCGGCGTGCTACTTGGGATTGAGTCGATTCCCACGGCGATGTTTCCGCCGTCTACGCCGCCCGGGGCGATCAGTACCAACTCTTCGCCAATCAGGTAGCCGCTGCTGCTGTTGATGTGCCCAGAGACGTCGAGGGCATATTGTGGCGACGTGGTCCCGATGCCAATTCGGCCGTCCGTCTGGTACATGGTGGAGTTGCCCTGCGTTGTGCTACCCGTCCACACCGGGACGTAGTTGGTGGTTCCGGAGCCGGTGACCGTGCCCGGCGGCGAAGGCGTCTTCGAACTTTGCTGTGCCCAGAGCGGGCACAACGACAAAAACAAGAACGTCGTTACTACCTGAATCTGCTTCATGAAATCCTCCACTTTGAAATTTAGAAATCGACATGCATGAGCACGAAGACCGCACTCGCCATTCGTAGCTAAGTCTCGAAGCCGTTCTAAATTCTCCTGTTGGTGTTTCGAAATCAATCCAGGGCCTGAGTGAAAACCTGTCCTCCTGGCTGGACGAACAGGTTGATCGTCCGGGTCAGGACGATAGCATGGAGAGAAACTGTTGCGTGTATGGCCTCATGTCCATTGGCACAAATCGCGTGGCCTTTGGCCGCCCATCGTGATCGACCTGATTCCGCTGGGGCTCAACGCCTTAAGAGTCACAACATGATTGTCGCCTTCCGCGGCGTAAGTTTGAACGCTGCTAGCGGCTGGCATGAGCTATCTGCTGGAATAGTGCTGTTCAGGGCTGGAACGTTTCAGAAATATCTTCGGGTTCAAGCTGACCTAGGTTTTTCTGATGAATGGATTGCTCTCGCGTTCGTCCCCAATAGTCGTCAGTGGGCCGTGGCCGGGGACGACTGTGGTGTCGTCCGGCAGTGCGAGAACGGTGCCGTGCAGCGACTGCATGATCTTCTGCATCGATCCGCCGGGCAGGTCGGTGCGGCCGATGGAGCCGGCGAATAGCGTGTCTCCGGCGATCAGAGTTTTTTCGGCGGGGAAGTAAAGGCAGATGCTGCCTTCGGTGTGTCCCGGCGTGTGGAGCACGCTGGCAGTGTGCGCACCGGCCTTTACCGTGTCGCCGGTGGTTACGCTTTGGTCGATCTCGACTGCGCCGGGCGCTGCCATGCCGATCCATGCGGCCTGGACGTCGAGCATTTTCAGCAGGGCATAGTCGTTCTGGTTGAGCAGAATTGGCGCACCGGTGGCTGCGCGCAGCTTCATGGCGCCGCCCACGTGATCGATATGGGCGTGGGTGATGACGATTTGCTTGACCTGCAGAGTATGCTTGCGGAGGAGCGCGAGCACGTCCTCAATGTCATCGCCGGGGTCGATGACCATCGCTTCGCGCGTGGTTTCGTCGCCGATGATGGAGCAGTTGCACTGCAGCGGCCCGACCGGGAAGATTTCGTGGATCATTCCTCCATTGTATCGAGTACCGAGTACCCAATAGCCAGTAACCGGAGCAACGCCGAGAAAAACCAGGTTCAGACTTGTCTTGGGGCGCGGCGAGCGAGACAATACGCCAACGCGCCTGGGAGGTTTTGTGGCTGCCAAATACCGTCAGCATGGATATCAGGACCGGGACCGTGCGGAGAAGCCGCGCAGGGAATCTGTAGAAAAGCCGGCCCCGACGCCGCCAGCACGACGCGACTACAGCATGGGGCCAAAGCCGGTGAATATGCCGGGCACGCACGCGGTCTCACGCTGCGCGCAGTGCGGCACCGTGCTGCAGGCGATTCCGCCGACCGGTCTTTGCCCCAAGTGCGGCTTCGAACTGCATTCCTGCAAGCAGTGCATGTATTTCGATCCGGGAAAACGCTTCGAGTGCATGCAACCGGTGAAGGAGCGCGTAGCCAAGAAGGATGCGCGCAACGATTGTACGTTTTATGAGATCCGCGTCAGTCGCGAGAAAGAAACTTCCACGCCCGCCAACCTGCGTCCCACCGATGCGCGGCAGGCGTTTGAGAATCTGTTCAAGAAGTGAAGAACTGCGAAGCCGTGGCGGAGCGCCTCGCTCCGCTCGGCTGGACAGCCGAGGCGGCTGTCCCCCCACAGGCGCACGGGCGTCGCATCAAGGTTTCTGCGTGGGTCTCAGAAGAATCTCGCTTACAAACGACTGCGAGCTCTGCGTTACCAGCATGGCCACGGCGTGGGCCACGTCTTCCGATTGCAGCATCTTCGCGGGGTCCTTGCCAGCGTGCGGGCTCAGGTCGGTGTTGGTTGAGCCGGGGCAGATGACGGCTACGCGGATGTTATGGCCGCGCAGTTCTTCCGCCATGGAGTAGCTCAGCCCGTTCAGTCCCCATTTTGAAGCGGCGTAGGCTGCGCCGTTGGGCAGCGCGTTCTTTCCGGCGAGGGACGAGATGTTTATGATGTGGCCGGAGCGGGCGCGAATCATCATGGGTGCGAAAGCGTGGGTCGTATAGTAGACCCCGCGCAGGTTCGTGTTCAGGATCTGGTCCCAGGCATCGGGAGCGAGCAGGTGCAGCGGGCCGCCGAATCCGCCGATGCCGGCGTTGTTCACCAGAATGTCGGCACGGCCGAAGGAGGCCTCGACCTGCCGGGCCGCCGCCTCGACGGACGGAAGACTGGTCACATCGCAAGCGACTGCCTCGGCCTTCCCACCGGCCTCGGCGATCGATTTCGCGGTCGAGTCGAGAGCGGCACGAGTGCGTCCACACAGCACGGAGGTAGCGCCCAGCACGGCGAGTGCGCGCGCTATGGCAGCGCCAATGCCCCGCCCGGCGCCGGTGATGACGGCTACTTGCCCGGCCAGAGGATGAGCTTCGTCCTTTCGAACCGTATTCATTGGAAATACCTCAGGTCTCGCTGTGGGGTGCCCAGGCGAGGATCGAACCGGGCTATGCGCGCCCCGCCTGATATCTGCATCTTATACAATAGCGCGGGGGGTAATTGGGAAGTTGCTTGCCTTCGGCGGAAGAGGTCCTTATAATCCGGCAACCGGGAAGGAATCCGGTAGTGCTGCAGTTTGATAGCGAAGCGAGCCAAGCGCGCGATTGATGGGTCGCCAACAACGCGACCTGTCGCGCGGCTCGCCCAGATTCCTCACGGCGCAAAGAACGCTTGTTCGGAATGACAATCAAACTGCAGCACTACCGGAAGGGCACGTCACTTGCGTCGTGCAGCTACACATGCAACAATCCGTGTTCCCTGAATTTTTTCGATTCCCGAAGAACCCAAGGAGCCATACTGATGAAAAAGATTCTGGTCACGGTTGTGCTTGGGGTTGCCGCGCTGGCAGCCGCCCAGGACGCTGCTAAGCCAGCACAAGGCCAACCGTCCGCGCCAACCACGCCGGCGCCGGTCGCACAGGGGCCGGTGATTAAAGACCCTGCCGAGTACAACGCTTACGTAGGCGCCATCCAGCAGAAAGACCCCGCGGCGCAAATCAGCGGCCTGGAAGCGTTTCTCACTCAGTATCCCAACAGCGTGATGAAGGTTGCCGCGCTGCAAACGCTGATGCAGGATTACCAGCAAACCAATAACCAGGCGAAAACTCTCGACGCTGCGACGAAACTGGTGGCGGCCGATCCCACCAACGAGCGGGCGATTTTCTTGCTGGCGTACTTCGACCGGTTGAAGGCGCAAGGCGGCGACCCCAATGCCCAGCAGGATCTGGTAGAGGCCAAGAAGTATGGGCAGATGGGACTGGATGGGCTGGCGAAATTCACCAAGCCCGACGGCACGTCGGACGCCGATTTCCAGAAGATGAAGGACCAGATGACCGGGGTTTTCAACGCCGCCCTCGGCATCGCGGCACTCACCGATAAGGACTATGACGCGGCGAGAAAAGATTTACGCGCCGCAGTGGATAGCAGTCCCGACTTTCAGAAAGATTTCAGTGTAGTTTATCCCTTGGCGCTGGCCTATGCCGGTCCCACTCCGCCGGACCCAAAGCTGACTCCTGACCCGATCAATGCGATCTGGTTTTCCGCTCGCGCTTCGACGGTAGCGCCGAATGCGCAGTATCAGGGGCAGATCGAGAAGTACGCGAAGAACCAATACATGAAGTACCACGGCGGGGATGACGGCTGGACAGACGTTCTAGCGCTGGCCAAGGCGAACCCGGTTCAACCTGCTGGATTCGCCATCAAACCCGCTCCCACGCCGGCGGAGCAGGTTCACACCCTGGTTGGCTCGAAGAAGCCGGAAGATCTGAATTTTGCGGAATGGCAGTTTGTGTTTACCAACGGTGCGCAGGAAGATCAGGATGTAGTGTGGAACGGCATCAAGGGCAAGGCGGTGCAGATGAACGGCACGGTCATCAAAGCAACGGCAACCGAGTTTGACATCGCCGGGAGTTCGGATGACATTGACGCCAAGAAAGCCGACATCACGCTCACCTTCGAGGATAAAGTTCCGCTGAAGCTTATCCCCAAAGAAGGGGCTAGTCTGGACTTTCAGGGCGAGCCGGCCTCGTATACTCCGAACCCGTTCATGATGACCATGGAGAAAGGCCAGTTGCTGAAACCGAAGACTGCGCCGAAGCCTGCCGTGCATCACAAGCCCGCGTCGAACTAGTTGAACTGGTTAGCTGAAGCTGGAGATTGAACTAAAGGCAGCCCGCGACGGCTGCCTTTGGTTTTGGGCTAGAAACACGAATGCCGACAGAGGCGGTGGCTAGCGCACCGCTTTCTTTTCCAACGTAACCGGGCGGGCGCTGCGCGGCGGACGTTTCACGCCGTCCCGCAACTGCCGAACATCGATCTTAAGTTCGTTGATAGTCCGGCTCAGCGTGTTGCGATGCATGTTGAGTTCGCGCGCGGCGCGGCACTGGTTGCCTTTATTTTCCTGGAGGACGGTGAGGATAAAACGCTTCTTGAACTCACGTACGCCCTCGGAATAAAGGATGTTGCTCTTGTACATCTGCAGTATCAATGCTTCCAATTGATCTTTCACGGTAGGTTTCTTCCTTCCTGATCTGTCTAGTTTTAACTGAGTGCCCGCAACGCCATTTATTTCGGCCTGGTGGCTCCGGCGCCAGTCAAGTCCTTCGGGGCATGGCGCAGGAAATCCAGCCCCTCGTAGAACCGCGCTCGCAACTCAGACGGCGCCAGCCAAATCGCAGCTCTTCCAGCCACCAGGAAATACGGCGCCAGTTCCGACTTCTCCAGCATCTGCGAAGTCGGCGTGAATGCGGTCATTCCCATCAAGACCACAGCCACCACCAGCGCGCCTTTCACCAACCCCAACAACGCCCCCAGAAAGCGGTCGAAACCGCTCAGGCCGGCGGCCTTCATCAGCTTGCGTGCGATCCTGCCTGCAATGCTGAACAAGATCAAGATCGCAAAAAAGATGATGAGGAAACCGAAAATCTGGGCCAACAATTCCGACTTCAAGAACGACAGCAACCACACGGCGAGCCTCTGATATTGCCAAGCGGCGACGAGATAACCGACAACCAGTCCAGCCATGCTGAGAGCTTCGGCAAAAAAGCCGTGCATGGCGGCCAGTACCACATTCAGCACGACCACGATGACAATCAACCAGTCCGCGGGCGTCATGCCATGCTCCTTCGAACCGCTCCACCAAATAGCGCCCCGCGGCCGAGCGATTCGCGGCTATACATCCAGCTTCCGCCCCGTAACCTGGAAGTAGGCGTCAAGATACTTCTCGCTGGTCCGGAGTGCAACTTCGGAGGGTAGAGCAGGCGCGGGCGGCTGCTTGTTCCAGCGCACTTCCTCCAGGTAATCGCGTACGTATTGTTTGTCGTAGGACTCCTGCGAGCGTCCGGGCGCGTATTTATCGGCGGGCCAGAAGCGGGAAGAGTCCGGTGTGAGTACCTCGTCCGCCAGGGTAATGCCTTTGGCGGTGCGTCCAAACTCGAACTTGGTGTCGGCGATGATGATACCGCGCTGGCGGGCATAATTTGCCGCTTTTTTATAGACGCGCAGGGTGAGGTCGCGCAGAGTGCTGGCGGTCTCCGTGCCCACGATCTCGCACATCTGCGCGAACGAAATATTTTCATCATGGCCGTTCACGGCTTTGGTGGAGGGAGTGAAGATCGGTTCTGGAAATGCTTCCGATTCAAGCAGTCCCGCGGGCAAGTCGATACCGCAGACCTTGCCTGTCGCCTTGTACTCCTTCCAGGCAGAACCTGAAATATAGCCGCGCACGACGCACTCGACGGGAAACATCTGGGCGCGTTGCACCAGCATCGACCGGCCGCGCAGCTGATCGCCGTATTTCTGCAGGGACTGAGGATAGCGCTCCAGATCCGCGGTGATGACGTGATTGGGAACGATGTCAGAAAGGAAGTCGAACCAGAACAGCGAAGTCTGGCTGAGGACGCGGCCTTTGTGCGGGATGCCGGTAGCGAGTACATAGTCGAAGGCGGAAATGCGGTCGGTGGCGACGAAGAGCAGGCGTTCGTCATCCAGCTGGTAAACATCGCGTACCTTACCGCTGGCATGAAGGTGGAGATCTGGGAAATCAGTTTGTAGAAGGACGGGATCTAGAAGGTTTGGGTTCATGACAAAATTTTACAGGTAAGCAGCGAGGCCGTATTCTAGACCGTCAGAATTTTTTGTCAACGGCAGAGATCAGAGGGCGGAGCCGGACCCGTATCCTATTGAGGGGGAATGCGTTGGGGGCGGAGAGCACGGCAGGGACGGGGAGCAGCAGGCAGTTTCAGGCGAGGCGTTGTGGAAAAGCTGAGGACGAGGGTGGATAAAGTGGGTGGCGGAAGCTAGTCCTCTGGAATTCTGCAGAACGAAGCTTGAGTTTTGATCCCTCAAACCGAATCGGCCAGCGGAATGCCGCACGCTCCTGCAAGCCGTTGTCGAAAGTCATCCCAGTCGTTTCCTTTTCGAGCCAGCACTTCGGCCACATCGAACCAGCGATTAGTGGTTGGAGATTCGGATTGCAACTTGGTCAGGTCTAAACCGCGCTTCGAGATGATCGTCCAGAATTCAGGGAAGCCGAATTTCTTTGCCTTCTGGTGGGATTTCTCAGCCTCGCCGGCCCGGTTGTGAACGTTGCTGACATCGGTGCCCCCCTTCACCTCGATAGCGACCTTGTGATGCAGTTTGTCACCAACCTGCTCCTGAATACGAACATCGGGATCGTGTGCCAAGGCGATCACGACGGTCCGCCCTGCGGAATTCCTCAAGGTCAGCTTACTTTCAGTTGCGACGACAACATACCTGGCTACAATCTCCTTGACGGCGATGAACACATCCCTCATAGCGATCTTCCCGATCTGTGTGTTGTTCGAGCCCTGCAATTGAGAGCCGAAGGTGAGAAGCGGCAGTTCGCGAAGGTCTCGCTCTGTGATCCTCGGTATCCCGCGTACCAGACCTGCGAGCGGTTCCGCCATCGCCTTACAGAAGGCGGGAACCCATGGCCGCATTTTCTCCGAGATTGTACCCAGTTCTTCTAACCTCTTGAAGCGACCCATACCCGTTGAGCCTGCGTAGAAGCTCTTTTGCGGAGCACCCAAGAGCAGACGGTAGTAACCTATCAGCGAGGGCTTTTCCTCGAGTACGGCAGGGACTGACCTGCCCCCAGCTTCCGCTCACGTAAGAATACGACAACTTAGTTCGGTGCCCTCCTCGGTTTGAGCCGGGATGGGGGAGCGCGAGGGGCAAGGGACGGCGTTTGAGTCCCTTGCCCCTCGC
>Ga0302324_100000738_pt1 | contig 82770 bp, 67 predicted proteins | sample Palsa_T0_1_FD_201949 | JGI IMG/M metagenome (GOLD analysis project Ga0302324, IMG submission 201949) | Peat permafrost microbial communities from Stordalen Mire near Abisko, Sweden - Palsa_T0_1 | ecosystem: Environmental > Terrestrial > Soil > Palsa > Peat permafrost | place: Sweden: Abisko...
TTGCTACGCGCTCGCCCACCAGCGGGGCGGCGGAAGTGGACTGACGAACGCGGCAATCTCTATGAGATCGTAATTTGGAGGGTGGCTCGCCACGCGCATTATCCTGAAGGCGTGCGGTATCGGCTGGGGTTCATTCGGTCGGGCGAGGACACACCGGCGCTGCTGTACGGCAACCATCATCCGAAGGGGCATCATCGCCACCTCGGCGACGACGAACAGCCCTACCGGTTCGTGACCGCGGCACAACTCGTGGATGATTTTCTGGCTCAATCGACCGCGATCGCAGGAGGAGTGAAGTGAAAACGGTGACGTTCTCTATCCAGCCGGTCAGCGAGGTAATGAAGGATTTTGAGGCGACGTTTGAAGCCGTTCGAACCGGCCGGCGGATTCCTAAGGGATCGCGTGATGAGGTCGGCTTTGCCAGCATCGAAGCCGTCCGCAATTTTCTGACTCGCGAGCGGCTCAGCCTGATGCATACGATTCGAATTCAACACCCGAGTTCGCTCTATGCGCTTGCCAAGATTGTCGGCCGCGACTTCAAAAACGTTCAGGAAGACATTCGAATCCTCGAGCGGCACGGCCTGGTGCGCATCGCGAGCGAGCCTCGCGGCAAGCGGAAAGTGAAGGTGCCACAAGTGATGTTCGAGGAGATAGCGCTCAAAATCGCTATCTAGGAGCGGGCCTGGATTCCCTCGCTCAACCATTATGCTCAATGGTTATGATTGATCGCCGTCGCTCGATTAACTTTGCCGACGAGTGCCGCGTGGGTTAAAGTCGGGCGGCGCAAGCCCAAGGAGCGGACGACGATGCAAACGCTGTTGCCCATCGCGGAGAAAATCGGAGCCCTGTTGAAGGATCGCCGCGAGACCATCGCGGTCGCGGAATCTACTACCGGCGGCCTCGTCTCGGCAGCGTTGCTGAGCGTTGCCGGGGCCTCGGTTTACTATGTCGCCGGGGCCGACGTTTACACGCTAAAGGCCCGCCGCGTCCTGCTCGATATTCCCGATTCCGCCTTCGCCGGCATCAAGCCGCTGACCGAACCCGGCGCGTTGATCATTGCACGCGGCATGCGCTCCCGCTTCGACTCGACCTGGAGTACGGGCGAACTCGGCGCCGCAGGTCCCACTGGAAGCCGCTACGGCGAACCCGCCGGCACCAGCGTCATTGCTGTCTCTGGTCCTGTCGAACGTTCGATTACGGTGCGCACTGGCAGCGACGATCGCCTTGCTAACATGCGAACGTTTTCGTTGGCCGCGCTCGATCTCCTCCTGCAGTGTATCGAGGCCGCTCCCCGTTCCTGACCATTCAACCGCGCCGCACGCCAATCTCCTGACCGTTATGCGAGGTGCGCTCCGATGAACGACGAAATCGAGTTCGATCATGTCGCGATGCCGGTGGGGGATATCGAGCGGTCGGTCGAGTTCTACCAGCGTGTGCTCGGCGCCATCCCGCTCGGACTGGAGAAATGGCGCGAGGGCAAGGCGATTGTCGTCAGCATCAGCTTCGGCCGCAACAAGTTCAACCTGCATCCGCCCGACAACCGCATCACGCTGAAGGCCGCGCATCCGATGGTCGGTGGCGGCGACTATTGCTTCGTCTGGCCGGGCACGATCGCCTCAGCGGTTGAGCATCTCGCCAGACTCGAGATCCCGATCATCGAGGGCCCGGTTTTTCGCATCGGCGGGCGCGGCAAGGGCATGAGCGTTTACTTTCGCGATCCCGACGGCAATTTGCTGGAACTCATCAGCTACGCCGAACCGCCGCCGCCCAAGCCCGCCTGACCCGGCACGCCGATACCCCGTCCAGCGATTCCCGATGCCGCCGCGCCGGTTAGCGCTTGCGATTTCCGCTAGGTGGGATATTAATCGCATCGCTTACGGGACACTCGCCGGCCATGCTTTCGTGCCGCCAAGGAGTTGGCCATGAACGGAGTTTCACACGTCGCGATCGGGGTTCGTGACATGGAGAAATCGCTCAAGTTCTATCGCGACGTATTGGGACTCGAGGTGCGCTTCGACGCGACTCAGCCGATTGGCGCGATGCCGCGGCTGTACGCGCGCCCGGAAAAAGGCACCCGCCGCGCCGTGCATTTGCATTACGGCAGCGGTCCTTCGAGCGGTTTCCTGGTGCTCTCCGAGATGCCGGGCGGATCGCCGGGTGATGCGATCAAGCTCGACGAGGTCGGGATTTCGCACTTCTCGTGGTGGGTCGAGGATATCCATTCGTGGCATGAAAAGCTCCAGGCCGCGGGCGTGAAAATCCTCGTACCGCCCACGCCCGCCGACTCTGGTGGCTATGGCGAAAAGCCGGGACGAAAGTTCCTCACCTGCCTGTTCGAAGATCCCGACGGCATCATCCTGCAGTTCGATCAACGCGCGGATTAATCCCCGCCAGCCATTGACCCCAACGAGGCTTCGCGAAGCGCTATGTTAAACGGATGCCGGGTGCTGGACCTGACCACCGATCGCGGCTTGATGTGCGGGCAGATGCTCGGCGACCTTGGCGCCGACGTAATCAAGGTCGAGCCGCCCGGTGGCTCGCCCGTGCGCGCGATGAAGCCTTTCTTCGCGGATGAGCCCGGGCCGGAACGCTCGGTTTACTGGTGGGCGTACAATCGCAACAAGCGCGGTATCACGCTCAATCTTGAAACCGCAGTGGGCCGCGACCTCTTCCGGCAACTCGTCAAGAGCGCCGACATTCTTATCGAATCCGACAATCCAGGCCACCTCGCCGCCGCCGGACTCGGCTACAGCGATCTCAGCGCCATCAACCCCGCGCTTGTTTATGTCTCGATCACGCCGTTTGGACAGGACGGTCCCAAGGCCAGTTATGCCGACAGCGACCTGATCGTGATGGCTGCCAGCGGTGTCCTCATTCTCTATGGCGACGAAGACCGTCCGCCCGTCCGCATGAGCGTGCCCCAGGCCTACCTCCACGCCTGTGCCGACGCGACCGGCGCTGCTTTAATCGCCTATTACGATCGCCTCAATAGCGGACTCGGCCAGCACGTTGACGTCGCTGCGCAGCAAAGCCTCGGCCTCGCCCAGCAATCGACGTTGCTTGCGGCGACCGTCGGCGGTGACGAGACCCGCCGGATGGCCGGCGGCGTCAAAATGGGACCGATTCGCGTGCCGCTGGTCTGGGAAGCGAAGGATGGCCTCGTCACCTGCGTGTTCCTGTTCGGCAGCGCGCTCGGCGTCTTTACCCGCAAGATGATGAACTTCATCTACGAGAAGGGCTTCTGCGATCAGGCTACTCGCGACAAGGACTGGATCGCGTACGCCGACATGCTGCTCACCGGCCGCGAGCCGTTCGAAGAATACGAACGCGTCAAAGGCGTCGTCGCGGCGTTTCTCCGCAGCATGACCAAGGCCGAATCCTTCGAACTCGCGCGCGAGCACGGTTTCCTGATCGCTCCGCTGGCCACTACCGATGACGTTCTCGCCAATCCCCAATTCATCGCGCGCGAGTATTGGCAAACTATCGAGGATCGTGAGCTCGGCCTGAAACTGACCTATCCCGGTCCGTTCGCGCGTCTGAGCACCACGCCAATCACGTACCAGCGCCGTCCGCCCCGCGTCGGCGAACACAATCGCGAAATCTATCTCGGCGATCTCGGCCTCAGCGATCGCGAAGTTAGCAACCTCATTGAACAGGGGGTTATCTGATGGCCACCCGATTGCCGCTCAGCGACGTCAAAGTACTCGACTTCATGTGGGTGCTCGCCGGCCCCGGTATCACGCGTGCGATGGCCGATTATGGTGCCACCATAATCCGCATTGAATCGACCCAGCGCGTCGATCCCACCCGCACCGTCGGCCCCTTCAAGGACAACAACACCAACCCCGAATTCTCCGCGCTCTACGGCAACAACAACGCCGGTAAGCTGGGCCTGTCCCTCGACCTCTCCAAGCCGGAGGCCCGCGCGATCGTTCTTGACCTCGTGCGCTGGGCCGACGTCGTCAGCGAATCGTTCTCACCCAAGGCCATGCGCAACTGGGGCTTCGACTACGAATCGCTGCGCGCAGTCAAACCCGACATCATCATGATCAGCTCGTGCCTGATGGGCCAAACCGGTCCGCTCGCCCGTTTCGCCGGTTTCGGCAACCTCGCGGCGGCCCTGTGCGGCTTCTACAATCTCGTCGGATGGCCCGATCGATCGCCATCAGGACCCTACAGCGCCTATACCGATTATATCGCTCCGCGCTTCGGCCTGGCCGCCCTGATGGCCGCCCTGATTCATCGCAAGCGCACCGGACAGGGACAGTACATCGATCAGGCCCAGGCCGAGTCGGCTCTGCAATTGCTGACGCTGCCGATCCTCGATTCGGTGGCGAGCGGCCGCAAGTACAGTCCCATCGGCAACGACGACCTCGAGCATGCCCCGCACGGCATCTATCCCGCCGCCGGAGACGACCGCTGGGTCGCGATCGCATGCCGCACGGACGATCAATGGCGCGCCCTGTGTACTGCGATGACCCAGCCGCAATTGGCTGACGACTCGCGCTTCGGTACATTTGCTGCGCGGCGCGCGCATCGCGAGGAACTTGATCGCCTGGTTGGCGAATGGACCGCCCGGCGCACGCCCCAGGATACCGAGCAGATGTTGCAAGCGAGCGGAGTACCCGCGCATACGGTGGCGAACACCTTCGACGCCAACGACGATCCGCAACTGCGTCATCGCGGCCATTTCGTGCCAGTGAATCACGCCGTCGCGGGCGAGACCTTCGTCGAGAGTTCGCGCTACAGGTTCTCGCGCACGCCTGCCGACGTCACCCGCGCCTCGAACGCACTCGGACAGCACAACCAATATGTGCTCGAAAAGGTTCTCGGCTATAGCGACGATCGCATCAGTGAACTTGTCGCCGGAGGAGTGCTGGGCTAGCGCTCGCCTTCAGCTTTGCTCTCCGCCCCCCAGCCACGCCGATGACCGACCGTATTAAGGCGACCGTCGAGCGATGAACGCCTGGATGAGCCGCGTCGCCGCGTTTTTCAAGACTCGCCGCATGCGCAGAATCGGCGTCACGCTCTTCTCGATCATTGTCGTCTATGGAATCCTCGGCTTCCTCGTCCTCCCGATGGTCCTCCGGCACGTTCTCACTACCAGCGTCGCCGCCTCGCTGAATCGCCCCATCACTGTCGGCAAGATCGCCTTCAATCCCTACCGCCTCCGTCTCGACGTTGATGAGTTGCACATCGCCGACCGCGACCCCGCGAAGCCCTTCGTCGATTTGGGCCATCTCCGTGTCAAGATTTCGTGGACCTCGCTCTTCCGGCTTGCCCCGGTGGTCAAGGAACTCGAGGTCAATCGGCCCGCCATCCATATCGTTCGCACCGGCAACCAGCAGTTCAACTTCTCCGATCTGCTGGTCTCCAAGACCCCGCCGCCTGCAAATCCGCCGCCGCCCGGCAAGCCGTTTCGCTTCGCCTTCTCCAATATCCAGTTGCACGACGGCGACATTCGCTTCGACGATCAGGTCCTCGGCCAGAAGCATGCCGTCGAACAGATGGAACTCGACGTTCCGTTTATCGCGAATCTGCCCGCCGACACCGACATCTTCGTGCAGCCGCTCTTGCGGATGATCGTTGACGGCAGCCCGTTCAAGATCGGCGGGCGCGCGCTGCCCTTCACCAAGCAGCCCGAATCGCTGATCGTCGTCAGCATCAACCACTTCAATCTCGCGCCATATATCGGCTACGTCCCAGAAAAACTACCGATAAAGATTCCGCAAGGATCGCTCTCGGCATTCGTCCAGGTTCATTTCGTACAAGGCGAATCGGGACCCGTGATTCGCGTGAGCGGAGACACCTCGCTCGACGATCTCCAGGTGCTCGATAGCACCAACGCTCCACTCGCCGGATTCAAACGACTTGCCGCCAAGCTCGACGACCTCGAGCCGCTTACCAGTCTGTTCCATGTCGGCGCGGTCACCCTGGACGGCCTCAACGTCCAACTGGTGCGAAATCGCGACGGCACCACCAACCTCACCGCGTTGACGTTGCCGCCGAAATCCACAGCAATCGCCCCGGCTCAGGCCGTCTCGGTGGCGAGTCCTGCCGCATCGCCACTCGCGGCTAACTCGATCGCCGCGGCCGCTCCGCCCGCCGCTGTCGCATCCGCGACTTCGAGTGCATCGCCGGCCGTGACCGTGTCCGCGAGCCCAACTGCGACGGCGAAGCCGATGCCCGCGGCAACCATAACCTCGACTCCGGCCGCTACACCTTCGCCGTCACCAACCGCGTCGCCATCACCGACGCCTTCGCCGGTCGCGACGCCTTCATCTGCCGCAACGCCGTCACCAATCTCGCCGGTCGCGACACCTTCCCCGGCTGCGGCCACGTCACCCGGGCCCACGCCCTCGCCCATAGCGGCCGCCACTCCGAGCACGTCCGGCCTCGCTGGGCCTTCGATTGCCGCTTCCGCGCCGAACGCCGCGCCGCCCACGGCAACGTCCGTCCCCGGCCCGGCCAAGAGTCCACTCGATTTGACCATCGCATCCGTCACGGTCACCAACAGCACCGTCAAGCTGACCGACAACAGCCTGGCGACGCCGGCCACCGTAGCCTTGCAGAACATCAACATCGGGCTGAAGCAGTTCGCGCTCGGCAAAAACGCAGCACCGGCGGCCTACGATTTCGCCGGCAGTCTCAGCGGCGGCGGTTCGATTGAAGTCAAAGGAAATCTGGATCTGGCGCAGGCTCGGGTTTCCAGCGACATCGCCATTTCCCAAGTCGATATTCCCGCTTTCCAGGCCTACGCCCAGACCGCCATGGCGGCGACCTTCGGCGCCGGCAAACTGAACGCTCACGCCAACGTCCAGACCAGTTTTGCCGCGAGCAAGTTCAACGTGCACGTCGAACCAGCCACGTTCTCAGTGGACAACCTGGAACTGCGCGCGCCAACCGGAACCGACAAGCCCGTCCAATGGTCGCAATTCGGCGCGACCATCGCCCAGGTCGATCTCGCGACCCATCAGGCCGTCGTCAAGGAAGTCCACGGCAACGGTATTCGCATCGCCGTCAAGCGCGAACGCGATGGCAAGTTGAGCCTGCTTTCATTGCTGCGCAGCGAGGCCTCGCCCGCACCTGCCCCCGGTAAGCGAGCGCCCTCGAAACGCGAGCGCGCCTCCAGGCGGCCGAGCCGTCCGGCTCGCGTGACCGTCACGCGAGGCAAGCGCGGTCCCATTCGGCATGCCCGCGGAGCCACGATGCAGCCGGCCCCTGCCACGGCCGCTCAACCGTCCGGCTCCGAATGGCAATACCGGGTCGAATCGATCGCTATCGAAAAGGCTCAGATCGACGCCGAAGACGATATGCCCGCGCGGCCCGTCAAAGTCTCCCTCACTCCGCTCAACCTGCACGTCAAGGACTTCACCAGCGACTTCCGCAAGCCGTTCGACTTCGAACTCGACGGCGTGGTCAATCGCCGCGGCAGCCTCAAGGTTGAAGGACCGGTAGTGATTTCGCCGCTCAAGGCCACCGTGCGCGTCACGACCCGGCGTCTCGACCTCTCGATGGCCGACTCTTATCTGCCCAAGGACCTCAACGCGACCTTCAAAAGCGGCTCGATCACCAATAACGGCGTCGTCACTGCCGCGATGGTGCGCGACGATCTCCATCTGAGCTATCGCGGCGACGCGACCATCGGCAACGTGCGCATGCTCGATAAGCTCACCGGTGACGATTTCGTGCGCTGGAACTCGCTCAGCTTCGATCGCATCGACTTCGGTCTCGGCGAGGGTAAGCCGAAAGTCCATATCGGCGCGATCGCGTTGTCGGATTTCTATGCCCGCATAATCCTCAACGCCAACGGCCAGCTCAACCTCAAGGACATTACTTCCAACCCGTCGCAGGCGCCTAAGTCCCTGACCCGCGCGCAGAACGGCCCTGCCGAGCCGGCAGCCGCTCCCACTCCGCTTCCTTCGCCCACACCGACGCCGACGCCCGAGCCTGCGTCAGTGACGAACAGCACGACTACGGCCGCTGCGGTGAATCCGGCAACACAACCGCCGCCGGTTCCCAAACCGCTCCCCGCCGATATCGAACTCGGCAAAATCACCCTGAGCGGCGGCCACATCGACTATTCAGACTTTTTCATCAGGCCCAACTATCGCGCGAATCTGACCAATATCGGCGGCAGCGTCGGCGCCTTCGGCACCAGCTCGACCACTCCCGCCGACGTTGTGCTGAAGGGACAGATTAACGGCAGTTCACCCATCGATATCAGCGGCTCGATCAACCCGCTGGCGCCGCTCGCCGCCGTCGATATCACCGCCAAGGCAGACGGTATCGAACTGACCGAGTTGACCGCGTATTCGGTCAAGTACACCGGCTATCCGATCATCAAGGGCACCCTCTCCGTTGACGTCCATTACACGTTGGCGAATCAGCTTCTGACCGCCACCAACCACATTTTTCTCGACCAGTTGACCTTCGGCGACCGCGTCGAGAGCTCGACCGCGAAGAACCTTCCGATCCGGCTGGCCGTCGCGATTCTGAAGGACTCGAAGGGTCAGATTAACCTGGACATCCCGGTCTCGGGCTCGCTGAACGACCCTCAGTTCAGCCTCGGCGGCGTCATCTTTCACGCCTTCATGAACATCCTGACGAAGGCAATCACGGCACCCTTCCGGCTGCTTGCGAACGCCATCGGCGGCATCGCGAGCGCGGGCACCAGCGAGGACCTGTCGTATGTCGAGTTTGCGCCTGGCCGTTCGACCCTCGACGCTGCCAGCCAGAAACGCCTGGATTCTGTCGCCACCGCCCTCAACGCGCGCCCCGCCCTGAAGCTCAGCATTACCGGGCGCATCGATCCCTCGGTCGATAAGCCCGGCCTCCGCGTCGCGAAGGTTGACGATGAGGTGAGGGCGCGCATCAGCGATTCCGAGGGCGCCGACGCCGCCAAAGGTCAGATTCCGCCCGACCTTTACGACAAGTACCTGAAGAAGGTTTACAAGGCCGCCAAGTTCGACAAGCCCAAAGACTCGCTCGGCCTCACCAAGTCGCTGCCGCCCGACGAGATGACCAAGCTCCTCGTGACCAATATGGAAGTATCCGACGACGACCTCAAAAACCTCGGCGTAGCGCGCGCCCAGTCGGTCCGCCAGTATCTGAGCACCAAGATCGATCCCGCCCGGCTCTTCACCGTGGCACCGAAACTCGACGCCTCCGGCATCAGCGATCAGGGCAAAACCACCCGCGCCGAACTCTCCCTCCAATAACCGGTGCGCCCCTCTGTGGCGGCTTCATCGCTCCCAGGCGCAGGGGCCATCGCAGCACGCCGATCCAGCAGCTATGTGTGTGCTACACTAGCTTGCGTGAACAGCCGCTCAATCAGGTTCGCGGGCTTGATAGGGTTATCGGCGCCAAGCAATCGAACCGGCGATGAATGGGAGAGTTATGGCAGAAATCACTCACACCAATAGTTTTGTCGTCGAAGCAACATGGGACGATGGGGTCGAGGTGTGGGTTTCGGAAAGCGACAGTGTACCCGGATTGATTGCCGAGGCTGAATCCCGGCCTCAACTAATCGAAAAACTCGCCCTCCTGATTCCGGAATTGCTCGAATTAAACAATTGCCCGACCAATCCTGACCAGCCGTTGGACATTACACTCCGTTTTCATTGCGCGGCGGAGCATCGGGAGGAACGGATTCGGCTGCCGAAAGCGGCCTAGTGGCCGGCTATTCCGATCGAGTCAAAGAAATCCTGCGCGACCGGGACTGCCGCTACGATCGTCCCGGGAAAGGTGACCACGAGATCTGGTACAGCCCAATCAACGGCAGAAAATTCCCCGTCGATCACAATATCAATCCAGACATACAGCCAACGGCATTCTCAAGCAGGCGGGGATCAAAGACGTCAGGATCCCCTAAAATCCTCGCGATTAATAGCGATGCGTCATCGAACGCTGTGGGATATCACGATTCTCGGTGTTACCGCATGCGGATTCGCCCGCGATGTAACCTGACGTTAAGCGAGTCGCATCGGTTCTCCGCTTGACCGCGCTCCCGCGACGCTTCTATCGTCACAACATGAAAATCTACGATTTCCCAATGGCCCCCAACCCTCGACGCGTTCGCATCTTTCTCGCCGAGAAGAACATCGAAATGGTTTACGTTCACATCGATATCTTCAAAGGCGAACACCAGACCGTCGAGTTCGTGCAGAAAAATCCGCTCGGCAAACTGCCGGTGCTTGAGTTCGACGACGGCACCTACCTGACGGAATCCGTCGCGATCTGCCGCTACTTCGAGGGGATGTATCCGACTCCCCCGCTGATGGGTGTCGATCCCCGCGACATCGCCTTCGTCGAGATGTGGAACCGCCGCATGGAGCTCGAGCTTTTCCAGCCGCTCGCGAACTTCGTGCAGCACACCCATCCGGCCTTCATCACCCGCATCAAGCAGATTCCGGAGTTCGGCGAAGCGCGCCGCGATCTCGGCTTGCAGCGCCTCGAATGGCTCGACTCGATCCTCGCGCAGCGGCAGTTTATCGCCGGCGATCGCTATACGATTGCTGACATCACCGCACTCGTCGCGATCGACGTCGGCGTCAACCTCGGCGGCCTCAAGCTGCTCGACGAGACCCATCACGTGAAGCGCTGGCATGAAGCCGTCTCGAGCCGGCCGAGCGCCAAAGCCTGATGCCAGCCGCGCCCCGGATGCCTGGTGCGGACGGCTCGCTTCGCCATCCCGCGAGCGAGCCCGCGATCCTCCAGGCCCATCCCGGGGCCGCGCGCGTAGTCGCCTGGATGCTGCACGAGGGCCGTGCCAACACCCGCATGCGCGAGTTCGGCGACGACATGTGCCGGCGCGTGGTCGAGGCTGGCATTCCCTTGTGGCGCGCCTTCTGCGCCATTCGCACGCTCCATCCGCAGATTGCCGCGAGTGCTTACGTCTGGCGCCGCGGCGAGGGTACTGCCGAGCGTCGCACCGCCCAGCATGGCATCGAAAAGACACCCGCCTTCGCGCAGAGCCCGCTCACCCAAGTGACCGCGACCGGCCGCGCGATCCGCCGCCGCCTCTGCGATCCCACTGTCGAGTTGGACTACGAGGTGCTCAAGGTCTTCCGACGTGAAGGCGGCACTGACTACATCGCGATGCCGATGGTCTTCACCAGCGGCGAAATCAACTGTGTAAGCTGGCTTACCGACCGGCCAGGTGGTTTCACCGACGCGGAGATCGCCGGCCTCGCCGATGTCGCCGAGATGCTCACCATAATCGTCGAGACGCAGACCCATCGGCGCATCGTGCGCGCCTTGCTCGACACCTACGTCGGCCATCGTACCGGCGAGCGCGTGCTGTCGGGAGCGGTAAAGCGCGGCGACGGCGAGACCATCCGCGCGGTCATCTGGTATTGCGATCTGCGCGGCTTCACGGCCTTGTCCGATGCTCTACCGCGCGATTTGCTGCTCGACCTGCTCAACGACTACTTCGGGATAATGGTCAATGCCGTTTCCGCGGAAGGCGGCGAAGTGCTCAAGTTCATCGGTGACGGGATGCTGGCGATCTTCGAGCTACGCGAAGGTGACAGCATTGTCCAGCGATGCGCGGCGGCTCTGCGCGCCGCGCACGCGGCCCGTGCCCTGGTCGCGGCGCGCAATCCCGATCGCCTCGCCGCGGGTCTCGCCGAAATCCGCTACGGCCTCGCCCTGCATCTCGGCGAAGTCACTTACGGCAATATCGGCGCGCCCAACCGGCTCGACTTCACTGTCATCGGCCCAGCCGTCAATCACGCCACCCGTATCGAAAAGGTCGCCGCCAAACTCGATCGCCGTGTGGTCACTTCGGCCAGCTTCGCCGCTGCCGCTGATGCCCCGCTGATCAGCCTCGGTGTGCATTCGCTGCCCGGCGTCGTCGAACCTCAGGAAGTCTTCACGCTGCCCGATTAACCCGCTGACGTGGCCTTGTTTGAATAGGAGATTGGGCTTACAAAAAGAACTTAGATCGAAAACCAGAAGCGCAACTCTCGAAACGCTTCAGTTGTGGGACAGAGGACAGTCCCGCCGATGGCTGGTTGAAACCTCATGGAAGAGAGTTTTGAGCAACGACCGTTACTTGATCGCGATCTCCTCCGGACTCTTCAAAAGCGCGAGGATCTCCCGTCGCTGATTCACCTTGCGCTGCATCTCGGCGCGTTCGTTCTATTTATCGGGCTGGTGGTTTATGTTTCCCCGATGCCGCTTGTGGCGTTCTTCGCATCCATCATATTGGGCGCCGTGTGGGCGAGCCTGTTTGCGCCCTTCCACGAATTCACGCATCAGACTCCCTTCAAATCGCGCCGTCTAAATTTCATCGGCGCGTGGCTGACGGGCGTCCCCTTCGGCATGGCCCCGACGGTTTATCGGGATTTCCACTTCGCCCACCATCGCTACACGCACTATCTCGATAAAGACCCCGAACTCAGCGGCGCTACGCCTACTTTCGCCGGATGGCCCACCGCTACAAGTGGATGGGCCTACATGGTCGCCGGCCTATGGCTCATCTGGCTTAAGGTTCGACTGATGTTCCGCCTTGCACTTTCGTCCGCTGATGCGAAATTGCCACCGCCCTTCGATGACCCCGAAATGCGGTCAACCTTCATCCACGAGTCACGCATCGTCGCTTTGGCATGGGCTGCACTCCCGCTCCTCGCGTTATCGGGTGTCCGCGGCGCGGGATGGATCCTCTTTGCGCTAATCCCCTGCCACGTCTTTCAGGCGATATGGCTGACGGCGGAGCACACCGGCTTGCCTCACGAGGGCACCATCCTCGACCGTACGCGCACCGTTCACACCCCGGCGTTCATTAGTTGGTGGCTCTGGAATATGAACTACCACGCTGAACACCACGCGTGGCCTTCTATCCCTTGGCACGCACTGCCGTTGGCCCATCGGCACGTTGCCGACAAACTCACTCATGAGTCATGGGGCTACCTGCGATTACAGATCGACGTTCTCCAGCAAAGCAATCTGCCTGACGGCGCTCGCCCGGTTCAGACGCAAACCGGCACTTCAGTCTAATCGCCCCTCCAGGCTGCGTGCATTAAGGAATCAGCAGCACCTTTCCCGTCGATTTGCGCGACAGCACGAAGCGATGCGCCTCGACCGCCTGCGTCAACGGAAAGCTTCCGCCGATCGGCACCGTCAGCTTGCCCTCGCGAATCAATTGGAACGAATGCTCCAGCCCACGGCGCATCACCTCGCGATTGCTATAGATCAGGGGCAATACGAAGCCGCTGACCTTGAGCGATTTCTCCATCAGCTTCGCAACGTTGAGCGGATCGGGTAGCCCACCTGCGCGGCCAAAGAGAATAAGATGCCCGAACGGCGCGAGGCACTTCAGACCTTTCTCGAAAGTCGGCTTGCCAACTGCGTCGAGCACCAGGTCGATGCCGCGTCCACCGCTGAGCCGCATCACCTCGGCCGCAAAGTCCTGAGTCTCGTAATTGATGACTTCGTCGGCGCCGAACTTCGTCACCAACGCCGCCTTGTCCGCGCTCGACACCGTACCGATTACCCGCGCGCCCGCGGCCTTGGCGATCTGTACCGCCGCGATCCCGACGCCGCCCGCCGCCGAATGCACCAGCACGGTCTGCCCGGCGCGAGTGTCATGAATCGTATGGAGCATGTGCCAAGCGGTGAGCATCGCGATCGGCAGCGCCGCGCCCTGCTCGAAACTCATATAGTCCGGCAGCGGAATCACTCGCGACGGCCGAATCCGCGTGAAGTCGGCGTAGGAACCCATCCCGATATAGGCGACGCGCATCCCGGGCTTGAAATCGGTGACGTCGGGAGCAACCGCATCGACGATGCCCGCGGCCTCCATCCCCGGGGTGTCGGGAAATACCGGCTTAACAATGTATTCGCCGCGAGTGAAGAAGATGTCGCCGAAGTTGATCGTGATGATCTCGTTCTTCACGATTATAGTGCCGGGTCGAAGCTCCGGCTTCGGCACTTCGCCCAGATACATCACCTCGGGGCCGCCCAGCCGATCGAACTGAATTGCCTTCATCGATAGAACCTCACCTTGGTCGTGCACGAAGCGCTTAGCCCGCGCGCTTCGTCGTAATATGATTGGTGGTAGTAAAGTTGCGAGTGCGAAAGCAACCGCGCACCGGTGGGAGACCCGTCGGAATTCGAATAGTCCAACGTTGCACCCGCGCCAGGATTTGGATTGAGCGAACGGACGTGCAAGGATTCCGGCGGATTTTCAGGAGATCGAAATGCGGCGAGATATCTTCAGCGATGAACATGTGATGTTCCGGACCCAGGTGCGGCGCTTCGTCGAAAACGAATTGGTGCCGAAGATCGAAAGCTGGAACCGGGCGGGCATGAGCGACCGCGAAAGCTGGCGCAAAATGGGCGAGGCCGGTTTCCTCGGCGCCAACGCACCGGCTGAGTATGGCGGCGCCGGTGGCGACTTCCTTTACGACGCTATCGTGATCGAAGAACTCTCCCGCGTCCGCGCCCACGGCCTGATGATGGGCCTTCATTCGGATATCATCATGCCGTACCTCGCGAGCTATGGATCCGAAGCGCTGAAACGCCGCTACCTCACGCGCGCAATCAGCGGCGAGACCATCCTGGCGATCGCGATGACCGAGCCGGGCACCGGGTCAGACCTCGCCGCGGTTTCGACCACCGCGCGCCGCGATGGCGACAGCTACGTCATCAACGGCTCGAAGATGTTCATCTCCAACGGCCAGATTGCCGACGCGATCGTCGTGGTCGCCAAGACCGATCCCAAGGCCGTCCCCGCGCATAAGGGCGTCAGCCTGATCCTCGTCGATGCCGACGCGCCCGGCTTCGTGCGCGGCCGCAAGCTCGACAAGCTCGGTTTCAAAGGCCAGGACACCAGCGAACTCTTCTTCGAGGATTGCCGCGTCCCGATCACCAATCTGCTCGGCCGCGAAGGCGGCGGCTTCAAAATGTTAATGGAGAAGCTCCAGCAGGAGCGGCTCGTCACCGCCGTCGGCGCGCTGACCAGTGCCCGGCGCTGCCTCGACGATACCATCGAGTACACCAAGGGCCGGCGCGCTTTCGGCCAGGCGATCTCCTCGTTTCAAAACACCCAGTTCAAGCTCGCCGAAATGGAAACCGAAGTTGAAATCGGACAGGCCTTCGTTGATCGCCTGCTGGTCGCTCACGTCCGCGGCGATGACGTCGTCACCGAAGTCAGCATGGCGAAATGGTGGACGACCGAACTGCTTAAGCGCGTCGCCAGCCAATGCCTGCAACTGCATGGCGGGTATGGCTTCATGCTCGAGTTTCCGGTCGCGACCGACTATGCCGACGCGGCCGTGCAATCTATCTATGCGGGCACCAACGAAATCATGAAGGTCATAATTGCGCGCCGGATGGGCCTCGATCCGCGCGATTGAACGCTATTCACCGGCGCACCCTGAATGCTAGCGTTAATTGCAATCAGTTGATCAGCGTTGGGACAGCGAACGAGGCCTTTCGGCAGCCTCAGAAAGCGAACCTCGAGCGATCAGTAACGAGAGCGAACGCTCTTCTCAAACACGTTGCCCCGGTGGTTAACCCTGTTTAACGATGGACCTCCGCGCCAGACTCGCAATCATATTCTTTGTTCTGCTGTTGCTGCCATTCGTGGCGGTAAGCGCCTTCCAGATCGATCGCACGATGCGCGTGATGGTTGACGATCTGGGCGAATCCGGAGAGCTCGTCGCCAACCAGGCGTTCGAAGAGATCCGCCGGGATCTGCCGCACCCCGGCGGCGACCCGGTCGCTGCCATCCATGCGGATGCCTCCCTGCAGGCGTTGCTCGATTCCTCACAGGCATTCGGCAGCGGAGTGGTTTACGCCCTGGTTGACGGAATCGATGGCAAACCTATCGCGGCGTCGCAGTCCGCACCCGCCGCCGCTTCGGCGCCTCCGTTCAGTGTCCTCCGTCAAAAATTGACTTCATGGTGGCCGCCCACCCGTTTCGTCGCAGTGTGGGGCGATCACACCTACGAGATCAGCCGGTTGGTCAAAGTGGGGGACCATCCCCTCGCCAATATCAGGGTCGGCCTATCCACTGCGTTAATCGCGGCAGAGGCGCGCCGATCGGTCGATGATATCCTGGCGGCCGGAGCTGTCGGAATCGTGCTTAGCCTGATCGGGGCGATGCTCGCGGGAGGCCTCCTGATCAAGCCCCTCGCCGCCATCGTCACCGGCGTCGAGCAGATCGCCGAAGGCCGCGACCAGGTCAACCTGCCGATCGACGGGCGTGACGAACTCGGCACCATCGCCGAAAAATTCAACGACCTGTCCCGCCGCATCAAGGCCAGCCGGGCGCAATGGGAAACGGAACGCGGCCAGTTCATCAACATTTTCCGATCCATTACCGACGCCGTCCTCCTGCTCGACGCGGGTGGCTCCGTGCTCTTCGCGAATTCTGAAGCCCAGGATCGGCTCGGACTGCCCAGCGGAGGTAAGGTCGAGGGCAAGCCACTCACCATGCTGCTGGGACAGGACAGCCCGCTCGCGCGCATGGTCGAGACTGCGTACGCTGCGGGCACGGAAGTCCGCGACGTCGCACTCGATCTCACCACCGGCGACAATCACAGCCGGCTGATCGTCTCGATCTTTTCGCTCGGCCAGGGACCCGAACCGCCGGGTCTGCTGGTAGTCGCGCGGGATCTCGAGTCGGTGCGCGAAATTGAGAATGTCGTCGATTACTCCGGCCGCCTGGTGCGGCTGGGTGGTCTGATTTCGGGCGTTGCGCATCAGATTCGCAATCCCCTGAATGCGATGAACCTGCAGCTTGAATTGTTGAGCCAGGATGCCGCCCGCGGCGCCCCGATCGATCAGCGCCTGCGCGCCGTTCGCCAGGAAATCGAGCGTCTCGCCCGCGCCGTTGACGCCCTCATGCGATTCATGCGGCCCGAACAGCTCAAACTCGCCAATGTCCAGGTGAACGATCTCCTCTCCGAGATCGCCACCCAAATCGTGCGCACCGGAATTCGCGTCGAAACCAATTTTGATCTGACCGTCACTCCAGTCTGCGTCGATCGCGCCTTGCTGTCCGAGGCTTTGCGCAACATCATCGGTAACGCCTGTGAAGCGATGACCAACGGCGGCACGCTGCGCCTCACCACCGCCCTCAGCGAAAAAAGCGGTTTCGTTGAGATTTTGATTGCCGACACCGGCCCGGGTATCACACGCGAGAATCTCGAACGCGTTTTCAACCTCTATTTCACCACTAAGAAAAACGGTAACGGTATCGGCCTGCCACTGGCGCTGCGCGCCATCGACCTCCATCACGGCACCATGGATGTACAATCGGAGGTCGGCGCCGGGACCACGGTAGTCATTCGACTCCCGCTCGCGCGCGAGGCCGCGGAAGCCGCGCAGATTCAACCGATCTCGGGCCTCGGCTAGTTAACGCTGCTTCTCCAACAGCGCCGATGAAACCTCGTTCAACTACGTGGCTCGCTCTCCTTGCACTGTCATTCCAAATCGATGGATGCGCTGCGATCCAGGGCCATTGGCCCTTCCGGAACAGCCCCCCCGCCCCGACAGAAGGGACCAGGTTGCCACCCGTAACGGCGCCCGCACCTCCGCCCCAGCCCCCCCCAAACCCGACTGTGACGAAGCCGAAGCGGAAAAAGCGCCATAAAAAGGCCGGGACGGCTCCCTCGGGTACAATCAATCTGGCGCCCGTCGAGCCTAACGCGCCGGTCGAAGGCGAAACTCCCACACCTGCAGCCACCCCCACCGAATCCTCTAACGTCACGATGGAAGGCAACGACGCTGGCCGCGCACAGGCGCAGACTCTGCTGGACGGAGCCAATTCCCGCCTCGCGCTCATCGACCGTTCGAAACTCACGGGGGATACCTCAGCGGCGTTTCAGCAGGCCAGCGGCCTTGCCGACGCCGCGCGCAAGGCCATGGATCAGGGCGACTATCTGGCCGCCTCGGGCCTCGCGCGCAAAGCCTCGACCTTGGCAGATCAGCTGGCCGCCCGTATCTCGTCCCAATGAAAAAGGGAGGGTCGCATCGTGAAGAGAATTAAGCTCGCCGGTGGACCCGCGGCCCGGTCACGTGGGGGGGTACGTGATCCGGATTTCGTTTAGCCCACCGGCGAGCGATACCTCATCAACTGTCAGGAATATGATTCAGCAGGAGGTGTGCCAAGGTTGGAGGCTGCGAAAAAATCCCCGAATTCGATCTCGAAATCGCATTATTCCTGCGGTTTCCTAACGATCGTTCGGCTGTGACCGATCTCAACGGCAGCGCAACATTTACAATGTACAGGGTGTCAAATTCCGTAAGTTCCGCGCTAAATGACTCATGCCGGACCGAATCTGCTTCATTGCCGCAAATTCGTAATTGGCTCGGGCGTCCGGAAATGTAACTTTTCAGCGTTCGCGAAGAATGAAGCCTACGGATGATAGCGAACGGTCTGACCGTAGCCGCCGCCGCGCCCTCCTGATGCAACGACTGCAAGCCGGTGACTCCGACGCTTGCCGCGAATTGCTCGATGACATCGGGCCCGCTGTGACCGGCTTTCTGCGCCGGCGCATCGCCGATTCCGGCGAACTCGAGGACGTCTATCAGGAGGTCTTCATGGCCCTGTTCGAGGCCCGGCAGACTTACGAACCCGGCCGCCCCCTGGAACCGTGGCTGTTCGCGATTGCGCGCAACGTCGCCGCTGACCATCTGCGGCGTCATTGGACGCGCGCCAGTTGGCAGGAACTCGCGGCTGATCCTCCCGACCGCCCCGACCTTTCCCTCGACGAGTCACCGGGGGCTGCTCCCGACCTTGCGGAGGCCCTCGAAAAGCTGCCGCTTAACCAGCGCGAAGCCTTCTCGATGCTCAAGCTTGAGGGCCTCTCGCTCGAAGCCGCTGCCGCGCGCTCTGGCGTCTCCGTTGGCGCGGTGAAAGTCCGGGCGCATCGCGCCTACAAGGCGTTGCGAAAGCTTTTCGGCGGAGCTTGAATTGACCACCTTTAACGCATCACACCACGACCAGTTGCATCGCGCCCTGGTCGATCGCATCGCTGGCCACCTCCGGCCCCGGCGTTCGCTGTGGCCGGTGCGGCGCCGGCTCGCGCTATGGCTGTTGCTCGAAATCGCCGTCCTGCTGCGCACGGTTACGGAAACTCGCGGTAATTGGGCAGCGCGGTTTGCGAGCATCCCTTATACCTTTGAAATCCTGTTTTTTGCGGCCGCTGGGCTGATTCTGGCGGCGATGGCCTTGCGCGCGGCGATCCCGGGACGCGAGGCGCGGCCCTGGCAGACCGTGCTTGCAATAGTGCTGGCGATTAGCGGAATCGCCCTGCTGTTCGTGACCCCGATGCGCACCGATATACCGTTGAGCCAGTTCATCAGCGTGGGCGTCGTCTGCGTGTTCTTCACTTGCAGCAAAGCCGCACTGCCATTGATTGCGCTGTGGTGGGCGGTCAGGCGCGGAGCCCCTGGCAACGGCCGCGCTGCGGGCGCGATGGTCGGGTCGGCCGCGATGCTCTTCAGCTTCGCCATCATGCGGATCGATTGTCCGCTCGATGAACCTCTCCATCTGATCACCTGGCATCTCGGACCGGTCATCGCAGTGACGGTACTGTCCGCTGTAGCGGGCGCGTTGTGGCTGCGCTTTCCACTGCGCCGCCATGCCGTCTCTTACTGAGCCAGTTCCGGCCGCACCGCCGCTTTAGCATTACGAGATCGATTTAGTCTCGCGAAATTGATTGAATGTAATTGGCGAGGCGAAATGGTCGCCTCTCGGCGGCGACGCGGCTATCGGTAGCTGACTTTTTCGAAATGATTCACCTGCACTACTCGAATCGCCTGGAAGAGTTGATTGCTCCGATCGGTGCCCTGGTGCACGAAGATCAGGTTCGCGATCCGCTCGAACCCGTCACGATCATCGTACCGGGCCGCGCAATCGAAGAATTCCTGAAGCTCAGGCTGGCCGATCGCGAGGGCGTCGCGGCGAACTTCCGCTTCCCGTTCCTGCGCGGATACCTCGCCGATATTGCCGAGCGCGCTGCGCTAAGTGCCTCCGCGCCCGCAGCCAAAGTGCTCGACGCCAGCGGCCTGCAGATCGCTATCTTCGAGTACCTGCGCCAGGCGCTCAACGCGCACGAAACCGATCTCGAACCGCTGCACCGATACCTTTCCACCGCCGACGGCGATCCGGGCGAGCGCGCCGTCAGGTTGTTCCAGTTGAGCGCGCGCGTCGCGTGGCTGATTCGCGAATATTCGACTTCGCGCCGCGCGATGCTCGATCGGTGGCATCGCGGAACCACGCTGGCCGATCCACGCCTGCTCGAAGCGGAGCGTTGGCAGCGGCGCATTTATCTTTCGCTCTTTGAAGGCGACGGGACGCTGCGTCCGGAATGGACCTCCCGCATCTCCGCCGAACCGCAAACCGGCGCGAATTGGAGCCTGCTCCCGTATGCGTTCGCGGCCCTCGACGACCGGCGCCTCCGCGACGCCGTACCTGCGCGTCTCCATGTTTTCGGGATCGGCTATGCCGGGCCGGAATTTATCCGCATCTTCGCGCGCCTCGGGAAGGTCGCCGACCTTCATCTGTACACTATCAACCCGTGCCGCGAATTCTGGGAAGACGTACGGAATCGCAACGGGGCGCGTCCACCGCGGATCGGACCTCTATTTATCGATAGCGCCGAGGATCCGTTTGGGCTGGCCGCCGCCGGCGACGACAACCTGGCGCTGCGCTATTGGGGCCGTGCGGGCCGCGAGTATATCAGGCTGCTCAACGAGCTTACCGAATGTGACTTCGATGGACATTTCGTCGAACCCGTTTCCGGCGAACGCCAACCGACATTGCTCCAACGCGTGCAGCAGGCGATTCTCACGCGCGCGCCCGAGCAATGGACCGCCGATCGCAGCCTCGCGACGCCTCGTTCGGGTTCATCTGCTCACGATTACTCCGCGGAAATCGACGACGGCAGCATCCGCCTCCTCGAATGCCCTGGCGTGCGCCGCGAACTCGAAATCGCTGCCGACGCAATCTGGTCGATGATCCGTCGCGTTCCTGACCCGAACGCGGGCGCCCCGTTGCGCTTCCATCAGATCGCGATCGTGATCCCGGAGAGCGTCCGCGACCAGTACCTGGCGCAGGTCGAGAGTGTCTTCGGTAACTCCCATGACATACCGGTCAATATCGTCGATCGCCGGTTTGCCGCTGAAAGCCGCGTTGCTGAGGCCATCGATCTGCTGCTGAAGCTGCCGCTCGGACGTTTCACGCGCGACGAAATGGTTCGCCTCCTCACCCATCCCGCCATTGCAGGCGCCGAAGGCGAGCAATATGCCGAGGCTTGGCCCGAATGGTGCCGGCGCCTCGGCGTCCATTTCGGCGCCGACGAACGCGCTTTCGCCGGCACCTATGTCGAACCCAGGCTCTATCATTGGGATTACGCGCTCAAGCGCCTCGCGCTTGGCCTCTTCATGTCAAGCGAATCCAGCGGTGAACAGCGCGTATATCGCGACGCGGGCGGACGCGAGTATCTGCCGTTCGAGGCCGGCGCCAACGAATCCGAAGGCGTCGCGATCATGGTGCAAAAGGCCCGGGCCTTGATTCGGGACGCGCAAGCGCTCGCCGCAACCGAACTGAATTTCCGCGACTGGCGCGAGGTGCTGACGCGACTAATTACCACCTACGTAAATCCGGCCGACCGGGCCGACGCCCGCGTGCGCGACTCGATCGTCAGCGCAATCGCATCTATATACGTTGACGGTCTCCGCAGCGAACCGGTGCCCTACGAAGTCGCCTTCGAACTCGTCCAGTCGCAAATCACCGAGGTTGAAGCCGAGCATGGGAGCTACGCCGAAAATGGTGTCGTGGTCGGATCGCTCTCAAGTCTGCGATCGATTCCGTTTCGCGTGACCTTCATGCTCGGGCTCGGCGAAACCCATTTTCCCGCTCATACCCGTCGCGACCCGATCGACCTGCGGCAGGCCGATCGCCGCGCCGGCGACGTTTCGCCCGCCGAACGCGATCGCTACATGTTTCTGGAAACGCTGCTCGCAGCACGCGAGCGCCTCTTCCTTTCATTCGTCGCTCGCGACGCGCAGACCGGCGAGGCGCTGGAACCCTCCGCCGTGATTCGCGACCTGCAATTTATCCTGCGCGGCATGATTGGCCCTGACGCAGTCGATCGCCTCACCGTCGCCCATCCGGTCAGCGCGCACGACCGCCGCTATTTCGCCGATCTCGCACTTCCGGCTGACGCTCGCGACCAGCGGCTCGAGACCGTAAATCGCAACGCCCGTCGCAACGCTCAGATTGCGGCCCTGCGCGACGATCTCAATCAACGCAGCGTCGCCGATTCCCCCGAAGATCAATCCGTTTGCGATCCGCTCGATCAACTGGAGCGGCTTGGCGATGATGCGCGCGCCAAACTGGTTCCACTCCTGCGTATCATCGAACCTCCGCCAGTCGTCGCGAGCATCGACGACGCTCGCGTCAGACTCTCGATTTCGGCACTTCGCCACTACCTCGAATGCCCGCTGCAAGGGGCTGCTCGCCACGCGCTTGGAATGAGCGAGGAGGATGACGACCACGACGAGGATGCGGACGAAGAGCCGATAACGCGCTCAGCGCTCGACGCGAGTATCGTGCTGCGCGATACGCTCTGGCGTTCCCGCGGCAACGAACCCTCCGATCATGCAAGCCTCGCCTCAACCTACGACGAAGTCTGCCGCATCCGCGTCCTCGCCGGATCGACGCCCATCGGTCCTTTCGCCGCGATGCATCGCCCCGATGACCTCGAACGGCTTGAACGCGCGATCGGTCAGCTATCCGCTCCCGGGATTCCAGATCTCGCTGGCTGGCAGCATATCGCCGTGGGCGGCGCCGATGACTTCACCGAGGTGCAGCGCTCGATCGATCCGATCATCCTTGACGTGGACTTTAATCGCACCGACGGACGCCGTGTAACATCAATCGAGTTGCGCGGCCGCGTTGGCCCGGTGTCGCCAAAGCTGGACCGCTCGTACAAGTTGATCGCGCGCGACAAGGTCAAAGTGGCTGATTTTCTCCAGGGCGCATTTGACGCGATCGTGCTCGCTGCCGCCGGCGAAATGATGCCCTCCACGTTCACGGCGATGGCGATCGGCGGCGAGCACCAGAAGGATGGCGAGGACACACGGACGATCCGGCTGCCCACGCAAACCGAGGCGCGCGACTACCTTAAACGGCTTGCGATTGATCTTCTGAGCGCCGCCAATGACCATTTCCTGCCCATCGAAGCGGTCGAGGCGATCGTCCGCGATCGAAACCAAGCCGACGCGGTTATAGAGCGGTCCATTGACAAAGTGCGTTGGAAAGATCGCCTCTCCTGCAAATCCGATTTCGGTCCGGTGCGCAAGGACAGGGCTCGCGCATTCCGCGCCCCGCTCCAAGAAATCGAAACCGGCCTGCTCGAGCGGCGCTACGGGCCGTTGCTCACGATATTCGAGCGTCCCAAATCCGCATGAACGCGCGCACCATCGAGTACCTGCGGCCGTCGATCCTCGATCGGCTGCCGGCCGCCGGGCACGCGATCATCGAGGCCAGCGCCGGCACCGGCAAGACCTATGCGATAGAACATCTGATCCTCGAATTGCTGCGCACCACCGCGCGCACAATCGAAGAGATCCTCGTCGTCACCTTCACCGACAAAGCCACGGCTGAACTGCGCGGGCGTATCCGCGCGGCGATCGAAAATATCCTGCACGCGCCGCCGGACGCTGGTCATTCATCGAAGCCCGGACATGCCTTGGCCTCTATCGGCGAGCCCGCTCGTCTGCGCCTCGAGCATGCGCTCGCCACCTTCGAGCATGCACCGATCTTCACTATCCATGCGTTCTGCAACCGAGTACTGACAGACTTCGCGTTTCATAGCGGCACGCGCTTCAACCTCGAACTAATCGATAGCCGGCGCGCGTTTCGAACCGCGTTTCGCGCGCTCCTGCGCGAGCGCTTCGCGGTCGATCCGCTGATGCGTCACGTTCTCGACCAATGGCTCCAGGAGAACACCTCCGACGACCTCGAAGATCTCCTGTTCGACGCGCACCGCAGTCGCTATCCGGGAATCGATCACGCCTCCGCCATCGACCAAGTCAGGCAAGCTATCGCGGCTGAACAACCGGTCGGTCCTCGCCTGCTGACCGATCTCTATCTGCCGCCGCTCGAGCAACGGCTCGCTCGCGACAAGCGCCGGCGCGGACAAATTGACTACGACGACATGCTCGCGTGGGTCTGGGATGCGCTCGAGGGGCCGGCCGGCGTCGCGCTCGCCGCCATCCTGCGCCAGCGCTTTCGCTTCGGCCTCGTCGATGAATTCCAGGATACCGACGACCTGCAATGGCAGATCTTCCGCCGCATCTTCGTCGCTGGTAACGACGGCAACCGGCTCTTCGTGGTCGGCGATCCCAAGCAAGCCATCTACGCGTTTCGCGGCGCCGACGTCCATTCGTACCTGTGCGCGCGTAAGGAATTGCGCGATGCTGGCGCCCCGCGAATTCCCATCGATCACAACTTCAGATCGACCGCGCCTTTGCTCGCTGCGTGCAATCTCATCCTCGATCAAAAGGCCGTCTCGCCCTTCTTTAACGGCACGATCGCTTACGACGATCCAGTCAAATGCGGCCGGCCGGATCGGGTCGCTCGCGATGCGCGTGGACGCCCCCTGATTCCGATCACCCTCATGCGCTATACGCCCGCTGACGGCGAAAAGGGTTCGGCCGACGCCGCGCGCAATCAATTGGGTCGCTTCATCGCAACGACCGTCAAACGACTCATCGCCGATACGCCCGCATCGAACCCTGACGCGATCTTCATCGACGAAACCGATCCAACGACTGGCGTGATGACTTCGCGCAAGGTCGGCGCGCGCGACATTTTTGTGCTGGCGGATAGCAATAAAAATTGCCGTGAAATTGGGAACTATCTGCGCGACGCGAGCGTCCCCTTCGCTTTCTACAAACTCGAAGGCCTGTTTCAGACGCCCGAAGCGATGGACGTCCTCGACGTGCTGCGGGGGCTTCAGGATTTGAACGATCGCTCGCATCGCCGGCGCGCCTGGATGTCGCCGTTCTTCGCCTTGAAATATCGCGACGTCGCGACCATCGACGATCCGCCTCCATCGCATCCGCTCAATCAATTACTCGACGAGTGGCGTATCCTCGCCGAGGGTGATCATTTCGCCGAATTGTTCAATCGCCTGATGCATCAGAGCGGGCTCGCCGATCGCGAACTTTTTCTGCGTCGCAGCGAACGCGAACTGACTAACTATTCGCATATCTTCGAAGTCCTGCTCGAACGTGCCGTGGCTGGCCGCCTTTCCCTGACTGAGATTATCGAATTACTCAGTGCGTATATCAGTGAACGCGGTGAACCGCCGGCGCCCAATGGTAATATTCAGCGTCTCGAAAGCGAACGCGACGCCGTCCAGGTGATGACCGTCCATATGAGCAAGGGCCTCGAAGCGGACGTCGTGATGCTCTTCGGTGGAACTCACGCCGGTCCTCAGTCGTCCCCCGTACAGGTTTATCACGAAGACCATAATCGCCGCTTCGCGTTTAAAGGGGAGCAACATGAGGCAAAAGATGCTCTGACGCGGGAGCGGGATGAGGAACACCAGCGCCTGCTCTATGTCGCGATGACCCGCGCGCGTGCCAGGCTCTACCTGCCGTTTTTTCCCGGCCAATCCTTAAAATTGAGCGGCTTTTATAAACAGCTCAATGAGCGGCTGAAGGACCTGGCGGAAGCGAACGGCGGTGTTAAGAAGTCGCGTTGGTCGCAGCTCTTCGAAATCACCGATGCAAACGAATCGGTCGAACTTGCGGTCGCGGCTGACGATGCGATCCCGATTAGTCAGTGGACTCCGCCGCCGGACTTGCTATCAGACTTGCTAATCGATAAGCGCGATTCCGAGTTGCTATTCCAACGCCTGCGCGCCGATCATGCCGCCTTCCAGATGCAGTCATATACCTCGCTTAAAAACGATTCTCGCTCCTGGGATCTGGCTCCCGCCGATTTCAAAATCGATATTCCTCCGCAGCTCGAATCCGATGATCTGCCGGGCGGTAGCGACGTCGGAATCTTTCTGCACGAAGTGATCGAGCGTCTCGATTTTGCCTCGCTGGTTGCCGCTGACAACCTTGAAACCTGGCGGCAGCTCGACTCCGTGAGCCGGCTGTTTCACTCGTCAATGGAACGCCATCAGGTGCGCGATGCGCGATGGTTTGATCGCGCCACCGAGATCGTCTTTAAGACCCTGACCTCACCGATAACCATCGCCGGCCGCACCCTCCCCGCACTCGCCCAGTGTCGCAACATGCGCGAGATGGAGTTCCTTTTCCCGCTTCCCGAGAACGCTCATCCCGTACTGGGCTCCGCGATCGCCGGCGACTGGATCGCCGGCCGCGGCTACCTCAAGGGCTTCATCGATTTCGTCTTCGAGGATCGCGGCCTCATCTACTTTGCCGACTGGAAGAGCGACCTGCTAAGGGCCTACGACGCCGCTGCTATCGCCGATCATGTTGAACGCAACTACCGTCTCCAGGCCCTCATCTACTCGGTCGGCGTCGTTCGCCTGCTGCGGATTCGCAGCGAAGCCGAGTACCGCCGCCGCTTCGGCGGCTTGCTCTACGTCTTCCTCCGCGGCATCGGCGACGACTCGGATACGTCGCGCGGAATCTATTTTCACCGCCCCGGCTGGAATGAGATTTGCCAACATGAAGCTGCTCTGATGCGGCTCGCCGATCAGGCCTGAACGATGGATCGTTTGTATAGCAACCTCGGCCTCACCACGGTGGTTTCACGCCTCGGTCGCACGCCCCTTCCCGACGCCGGTGCGACTTTTCTCCAACTAACTATCCGGCAGATCGAAGCCGCCATGCCCACCTTTAATCTCGATCGTTCGACGGCCCATCTGGCAGCCGAAATCGCCGCTTTCGAAGAGCAACTGACTATTGCTCAGCGCGCCGCACTGATTATGTTAATCACTGCCTCGATCGTTGCGCTCAACCAGGGCAGCACTCGCCTTCCCATCAGCGGTCCTCACGCCCGGGATTCACTGGTGCCAATACTCAGTGTCTTGTGTACTGATACCGACACTGATGTCGTCGCCGCTCGCGTCACTGAGATTTCCGGCATCATCACCGCGATGCTCGGCTCCGGGGCCGCGCCCTCTGTGATCGCGCGCATGCCCGACGAATATCGCCCGCTGCTCTACCTGCCGCCGTATCTTTACCAGCACCGGATTCGGACTGCGGAGGCGCGCCTCGCCGGCGATCTCCGGATGCGCTTCAAGCCTGCGGCTGCACTGGCATCCGATCGCGAAATCGCCAACGAGCTCAACGACCTTGACGATCGCCCGCGTTTTCTTGGGGCGGCTGCGTTGACGCTCTCCGCTCCGCAGCGCGCGGCCGTTCACAACGCTGCGGCACGTCGCCTTTCGCTAATTTCGGGCGGCCCCGGCACCGGCAAAACTTCGATTGTGCTCGCACTCGTGCGCCTGCTCGTCCGCCTCGGAATCCCTCCGGACCAAATCGCGCTCGCCGCCCCTACCGGCCGAGCCGCCCACCGCATGGGCGAAACCATTCGCGATGGCCTGGCGCAAGTGAGTAATCCTGCCGCCGCCGATCTCGAACTCATTCGCGCGCGCCTCGAACCCGTCACCGTTCATCGCCTGCTCGGATACTCGCCGCGCCGCGACTCCTTTCTGCATCACCGTAACAATCCGTTGACTGCCAATGTCGCCATCATCGATGAATGCTCAATGCTCGATCTCGACCTGACGCAGCGGCTGGCCGCGGCGTTGCGCCCCGATGCGAGCATCGTCATGCTCGGCGACGCCGACCAGCTGCCTTCGATTGCGGCGGGTGCGGTATTTCGCGATCTCGTTGCGGCCGTATCGAATCCAAACGATTCGCGGACGCCTGGCGACCGCATTTGCACGCGGCTTACGCAAAGCTATCGGATGAATCCCGGCGAGGCCGCCGGCTCTGCGATTTTCGATTTCACTAACAGTGTCAACCAGGGCGCAATCGCCATTGAACATCACGCGCCATTGATTCTCAGTCGCGCCGCGCCCGCCGACCTCCGCTTTGAGGGCGTCGAACACCTAAGTGTTCATGGACCCGCCCTGGATGCTTTCCTCGATCATTGGTACGCAACGCGCATCCGCAGTAGTGCGATCGATGCGCTCACCTCGTCGATATATTCCCTCGGCGAGAAGGGCTTCGACGATCAGGCGCTCACGGGGCTGCACCGCGCGTATAGTCACTTGGCCGCTTCGCGAATTCTCTGCGTCACGCGCGTGATGGCGGCTGGCGCGGAACGGATAAATGACGCGATGCATCGGCGAGCGCTTGCCGCCGCCCACCGGCCGTCCACTCACTCACGCTTTCTCACCGGTGAACCCGTGATGATCGTGCGCAATGACTACGACCGCAATCTGTTCAACGGTGACCAGGGTTTGATTGCGCGGGTTAGCCGGCCCGGCGGCGGTTCTTCCCCGATGGCGATCTTCGCGCGCGATGACCGCTTCGAGGCGTTTCACCTGCCGGCGCTCGCCGATGCGCTCGAGCTCTGTTACGCAACCACGATTCACAAAGCGCAGGGTTCCGAATTCGACTCAGTTGCTATTATGATGCCCGATCGCGATTTGCCGCTGCTGAGCCGCGAATTGCTCTACACTGCGGCCAGCCGCGCCCGCAAATCCGTGATACTGGCGGGAAGTATCGATATCGTCCGCGCTGCCGCCGAACGCAAGGCCACGCGTTATTCCGGCCTTGCGGAATTGTTGGGCAATAGTTAGATCGCGGCTGTGATTCGCCGTAAAACGGCCGCTGAATCAGGCTCAGCCCACAGGTCCGCCCGCGCGGCCCATCGCGCGGCGCGGTGGCGGGTGCAGGAGGTAATGAGGCTTCGCGCGGCGGTGCCAGACCGTAATGCTGTTTAACTCATATCAATTCGCCTTCGGCTATCTGCCGATCACCCTCGCGATTTTCTGGATACTTTCGGCTCGCGATTCGCGCCGCGCCTGTGCCGGATTTATCATCCTCGCATCGCTATGCTTTTATGGCTGGTGGAACTGGCATTACCTGTTCCTCTTCGGCTTCTCCATCTTCTTCAATTTCGGATGGTCACTGCTGCTCGTTCCCACTGATCCGATCAGCGCCGCGGCGCACGATCGCCGCCGCCGTGTCCTGCTCGGCTTCGGCATCGCCGTGAATCTCACTTTGCTTGGCTACTTTAAATACCGAAACTTTCTTGCCGATAGCGCCGGCGCCCTGCTCGGAACGCACTGGCATATGCCGCCGCTGATCCTGCCACTGGCTATTTCGTTCTTCAGCTTCGAACAGATCACCTTCCTCGTTAGTGCCTATCGCGGCGAACCCGGCGCGCGCGACTTCATTAGCTACTGCCTCTTCATCGCGTTTTTCCCTCATTTGATTGCGGGACCCATCGTGCGCTACGCCGAAATCTATCCGCAGTTCAATCGAAACACGCCTTTTCGCCTAACTGCGGCCAATCTTTGCGATGGTCTGATGATTTTCGCCATCGGCCTGTTCAAGAAAGTTATGATTGCCGATACCTTCCGCCCGATCGTCAATCCGCTGTTCGATCGCAATAACCACCTCGCATTCTTCGACGCCTGGGGTGGCGCTCTAGCCTTTGCCCTGGAAATCTACTTCGATTTTTCTGGCTATTCCGATATGGCTATTGGAATCGCCCGGATGTTCGGCGTGAAATTTCCCGAGAACTTCGCTTCGCCCTATCAGTCGCGCAACATAATCCAGTTCTGGCGGCGATGGCATATTACTCTGTCGTTCTTCCTGCGCGACTATCTATACATACCGCTCGGCGGCAATCGTCACGGCAGGTTCCGGCGCGATCTCAATCTCTTCATCACCATGGTGCTCGGCGGCTTGTGGCATGGCGCCAGTTGGACCTTCGTGATTTGGGGTACGCTGCACGGCATCTACTTGTGGGTCAATCACCTCTGGACCGAACGCAATTATCGCATGCCTGATTACGCCGCCTGGCCGCTCACCTTCCTTTTGACCACTGCTGCTTGGGTTTTCTTTCGCGCGCCGTCCTTTTCCCGCGCCGCCGAGTTCTTCAGCGCGATGGCGGGGCGCAACGGGTTCTCGTTCAACGCCGTGCAGGACGCCATCGGATGGCACGAGGTCGGCCTGATCGGCGCCGGCTTGGCGATCGCGCTTTTCTGTCCCAACCGCCAGACTATTCTCAGTTGGCAATGGCGTAGCGACTGGCTATGGGCGGGCGCCTTCGCGATACTCGCCGGCCTGAGTATTATGGGTATGGCGAATCCGCCTCCATTTATCTACTTCCAATTCTAGGCGCACGTTTTGGAGAAAATTCCGCGCAGAATCCTGATGATGTTCGCGCTTACCGGCGTGATTATTGCGGGCGGCGTCGCACTCACCTGGCTGCTCAATCCGTTCGGCGCGACCCGCAGCAACTTCATCGATCCGATCTTCCGCAAGGTTAAACGCGAACGTCTCGCGACTCCCTATATGTTGCGGGTCGCACAGCCGGAAACCTTGCTACTGGGTAGTTCGCGGGTGCTGATGGGAATGCGCATCGAGCAAGGCGAACGCGACGGCGTGATGAACGCCGCGCTCAAGGGCGCAACGCTTTCGCAGATTTCGCGAATAGTGGACGTTGCGCTGCAAAATCCGCGGCTGAAGCGGATTATCTGGGGCGTTGATTTTTTCGCTTTCGGCGCTCGCTGGAGACTGGTCGATCCTAACTTCGATGCGCGCATCGCCGATAATTCCGCTACTCGCATCGAAGAAACCCTGCTCAGTCTGGACGCGCTCGGGGATGGCTTCGACTTTTACCGGCGGTCGCTCCGCGGCCGCGCCCGCTTGACCGCAACGATGAAGGCGGATGTGCCTTGGCCAATGGAACTGGTTTGCGAACAATATGTAAGCGATCGGATGGACGGACTGGACGCCGGAACTCCCGCCGAGATTGCGGCTCAGGTGCGCCAGTTCATGTACCTATATCAGCGCTATGAGTTTTCGGAGTCGCAACTGGCTATCTTCCGGGAAACTGTGGATCGTATCCGGGCGCATCACGTCAAACTCATATTGTTCCTGCCGCCGCTGAGTGAGTACGAACTCGAACTGATTCGCCAGACCGGTCATTGGGGCGACTTCGAGAAGTTCAAACGCGCGATTGCCGCGATTGCGCCTTTCTATGATTTCGCCGCATACAATGAGATGGCGCGGCGCGACGAGTTGTACTTGCACGTGATCCATTTCAAGGCTGCGCCGGGACATCAGATAATGCGCCTGCTGCTCGGGGCGGACAGTGATCAGTGCAGCGATGACGCACGCATCGTGGCGCAAAGCTGGATGCTCGTGGACGCGGCGTCGATCGACCACGTGCTGGCAGCCGAGGATCAGATGCGCGATCGCGCGGTCGCGCAGGATTCGCGCTACACGCAGTTCGCGGCGCAGGCAGTCCGCTCTGCCCAATCTGAACCGGCGGGCGGTATCAGCGGCGATTCGATCGGCGCCGGCGAGTGAGTCCGGCAAGGGGATACTTGGATTGCCTGGTGCTGTTGGCCGGCGGCAGCAGCCCGTCTCAATTCGCGACCGCTGACTGATCAAGCCTGGCGTTTGCGCCGGATGCCGCGTCCGCAGTAACGTCGGAACAGCCGGATAATTCAGACTGGAGGAACTAGCTATGGGTGTTGAAGAGAACAAGCGCTTGGTCCTGGGCTTCTTTGAAAACCTCAGCGCCGGAAACGGCGAGGCCGTATTGGGCGCGATGGCCGACAACGCGACCTGGTGGATACAGGGCAACTTCCCGCTTTCCGGAACCAAGACCAAGCAGGAGTTCGCCGCAGTGGTTGGAGAACTCGGATCGAAGATCGATGGCGGCCTGCGGGTCACCCCGAAGGGCATCACCGCGGAGGGCGATCGCGTAGCGGTCGAAGCCGAATCGTACGCCAAGATGAAGAATGGGAAGACCTATCAGAACACCTACCACTTCCTGATCGTCGTGCGTGACGGGAAGATCCAGTCGGTCAGGGAATATCTCGATACGATCCACGCGAACGAGGTCCTCTGCAGCTAGGCCTTGTACGACCTGCGGCCGATTGGCTCTAAGAGAATTGGGACGCGGCTGGCAGATCGGAACGACTCAAGGTGTTCACCGCCGAGCGCATCAACAACCCAATGATGGCGACGGTGCGCGATCATGGCGACCGTTGAAAGGGAGGCGGCGTCTGCGGCCGAAGAGCGGAGATAGCCGCCTCAAAACGAGTCGAGCCAGCGGGTACTCTCGCGACCAGGCTTTACGGCCGATCGGGTGAGTATCCGCGTTTTATTTTGTGGTCAGTGGTCGGGGCGACGGGGCGGAGTATCGCCGGGCTTGCGCGAAGGCACGGCGAGGCGGACGGTGCTCGCGGGGCCGCCTCTTCGCGGCCGCGCTCCTGCGAGGTTTGACCGCTTCAGCCCCGGCGGCATCCGCGGTCGGCGGATAACGAGGCCGGCGGCCTTGGCCTTTGATGCGGCTTCGGCAGCGACCGCTTCCGAGCGCACGTCCGATCGAATCATCACATAGAACACGGCGTTGGCGAGGAACACCTTCGTCAATGCAAAGACCACGACGAAGACGATGAGCGGAATCGCTTCGGCCCACGAATTCGAGCCGGCTATGACAACTGACGCGGACATCGCAATGGCGGTTGCGGTGAACACGATTACGAGCACCAGCAGCGACCTGCGGGAGTCGTCGTCGTGATTGCGAGCGGGCGGGGTGCCCCCAAGGCGATAGGTTCTGGCCGACGGCGCCGCAGCCGGCGGCGAGACCGGGACGGCAGATCGGCGGTGGTTAATTTGGATCAGGGAACCCATTTTCCATTCGCGTCCGGCGCCGGTTATCAGGACAGGGCCGGTGCTATCAAGTTACCGTCCTCGTCGCAGCCATTGGATGGATGCAGGCTGTGCTCGCGACAGGGCAATCATCTCCAAAACACGGCGGCTATGCAAAGCGAATCTGGTTCAAGGTGAGGCCGAGCTGCGATCTCGATGCGCGTTTTGTTGCGGCCGCGTCCAGCGAGGTAGAGAGCCGGAAAGAGCGAATTCGGGTTCGGCTGAGGCGAGAGAGCAGGAACTCCGCAGAATTCCCGCCGAACGCCTGTTGCATGGTGGGCTATGCTCTGCGGTATGTCGCAAATACGAACGGACGGCGAAAATGTTTCACGTGAAACATTTTCGCCGTCCGTTTGTGGGGAAATTCTGCACGGTTGACTCGGGTGGCTCCAGGAGGACCCCTTATAGTCGATCCTCAACAGGCCGCGCTCGGACTTCGGCGTGTGCTTGGCCAGCGACTCGGTCGGGCATCTCGATCCGGGTGACGACGCCTATTAAGGCGATCCGATCGCCATGTCTCGTGGTCACTCGCTCAGATTCTTAATGATCGTCGTTGGATTTCGAACCCAAGCTTCGCCCGTGATATTCAACAGCGATTGCCGATCGACGATGCCGATAGAACCCCAAGTGAACATCGCGTAGCAAAGTCCTGAGGGCATGCCAGCGGGCAAATCGACATTGACCCCGCGCTGCTCGAAGAGATCGACCAACGCCGCCAAGGGCCCGTAGCCACAAAGGCTTGCGCAGTGATTTTCCGGTTGGCCCTTTTGAAGGCCGTAGATTGCCCAACCGCTTCTTCCAGGTGTAACAATTGGGCCCTGAGGGCCGGAGGCGAGATTCGCCGAGGCGACCCCGATCTTCACTGGTCCGATGTTGGCGATGGCGCCGTTCAAAGCCGCAACGTTCGTCCAGTCAACTGAAAAGAAGGGCCCATCCAAATAGGCCTTGCGTTCCATCTGAAAGCCGTGCGTTTGGAGGAACGCGGCGAAATTCGACGAACCGCATACTTGCGAACTCAACAGGACCACTTCGGTTGGGATGAATACCTTGGGCTCTGCGCAGGCTTTGGCAAAGGCTTCCTCCGCCCAACTCGAGTCGCTGAGCCTCTCGTTTTTCCAAAAGCCAATTTCGATTGGCCAAGCGAGAAAGCTCTCAGGCGGACCGCCTGCCGCCCTGTAGGGTTTGGCGGCCGCAAGTTCGTCATTGGGCGTCGGAAACTCGCCGCTTGGAACGAAGATCTCCGCGCCGGCCTCAGGCCGATAGGGCTCCGAGGCGGCGAGTTCGCTGCGTGGTGTCGGGATCGCACCGCGGGGCATTTTGGGACTCATTGTTTGCCTCTCTCTAGAAACACGCGGGTACAGCAAGGTCATGCTTTGGTTAATGCCGGCCCGAATGATCTGGACTTCGCGGAGGACCAGCGGCTTTATGAGAGTAGCTGTCAGGGTCGCGACGGGTATTCCGCCGCGACCCTTCGTGCCCGTTATGATCCGGTCTGCGGATTAGCCTTTAGAGCCGGGCCACGTTGAGGTTATCGTTGCCATCACCCTTCCAGGCTATAAAGATGGCGCCGTTTTGCGCGCAAAGCGCCGGCGCCTGCGGGCTGGTTTCGGCCAAAGTGTATTTGGCACCGAAACTGACACCGTTGTTGGTCGAACTCTCGATGTTCAGATTGTCGTTGCCATCACCCTTCCAAGCCAGGTACAGAGTGCCATCGAGCGATGCCAAGCTTGGACTAAGGGGGCTGGTATCCGGAAGAACCACCTTGCCTGTAAGTCCGGAGATGGAGTTGCCGGAAACGACCACTTGCGCCACATTCAGGTTGTCGTTGCCATCACCCTTCCACGTGATGTGCAGGCTGTTGTTATGAACACTCAGCCCGGGAGGCTGCGGGCTGGTTTCCGTTGACACGAACTTGTTCCCGAAGGTTGCTCCGTTGTCCGCTGAGTACATCAGGTTTAGCTTATCGTTGCCATCGCCCTTCCAGGCCAGATACAGCCGGCCGTTGAAGGAGGCCAGCGCCGGGCTGACCGGGCTGCTATCACCGAGCGTAACTTTTTTTGAGAAACCGGTGGCTTTGTTACCGGAGAGCGTTACCTGTGCGACGTTCAGATGGTCGTTCCCGTCGCCCTTCCAGGCAATAAAGAGGAGACCGTTGTGGGCGCACAGCGCAGGTGCTTGCGGACTGGTCTCCGGAGAAACGTACTTGGGTCCGAAAGTGATTCCATCCGCAGAGCACATGACGTTCAAGTTATCATTGCCATCGCCCTTCCAGCCGAGATGGAGAAAGCCGTTGAGCGAAGCCAGCGTTGGGCTTTTGGGACTGGTTTCCGCCAGTGTGACTTTGACGATCGTTGCCGGATTACGAATCCAGGCCTCATAGGTCATGTTCAGCATCGACTGCTGGTCGACGATCCCGATGGAATTCCACGTAAACATCGCGTAGCAGAGGCCGGTGGGCATCCCGTTCGGAACATTGACGGTGACATTACGCTGCTTGAATAGAGCGACCAATTCCGCCAAGGTCCCGTAACCGCAAAGGCTCACGCAGTGATCCATCGGTTGGTTCTTTGGGTAGTTGTACATCGCCCAGCCGCTTGTGCCCGGCGTGACTAAGCCATTGGCATTCGATTGGAAGTCCTCCGCTCCGACACCGATTTTCACCGGCCCGTGGCTGGTGATGGCACTCTGCAGATTCGAGGCGTTGGTCCAATCGACCGACAAGTAGGGGCCGTCGTTGTATTTTGAAGCGTTGAGCGGGAAGCCATCGGATTGCATCGTCTTCATAACGCCGGGAAGGGAAGCGCCATTTAAATCGCCATGCGCCGTAGCCCAAGCAATCACTGTCGCGTCGGAAATGAACGTTTGCGGCACGGCAGTAGCCTTAGCGAAGGCTTCCTCGGCGGTAACGCAGTCACCATTGGAGTAGTTACCCCAATCCGCCATCTGAACCGGCCACATCAGGAAGCTCGGAGGGACCGATACCTTCGGATTACGAATGTGCGGCATAGCTGCCGCCAGTTCGTGCCGAGGCGTAAGGATCGCGCCGCGCGGCAGTCTTTTCGTCAGATCTACGTTAATAGCCATATCCGTGTCTCCTTTTGATCATATTGGACGTTCTATTTGATTTAACAAACTGTTACATCGAAATGCACAATCCTTTGACCACAAGGCGGGTTATAGATCAAGAGGTTAATATTTTGTGCCTACTGGTAGTCTGATCAAAATTCAGCCGCCAGGAGTACGAGGTCGTGAAAGCCTTGAGGTGGGAAATGCCAGAGGATAAACCGCCGGAAGAGGCGCTTCGTTGGACGGCCAAGCCCAGAGCGGCCTGGTAATCAGCCCACTTGGAGATGAGACCACGACGCTTGGGGCGACGCGGCCGCAGGGCGGGAAGGTAACCGGGGCTGATGGGTCGCTGCGTTCATGAGCTGCGGAGCATCGATGTACTGTTCCGCCGGAACGGCGGGACAGTACATCGGCAGGACTGGGGCTTGGGCGGCGCGGGTCCCGGGGGGATTAGTGATGACAGCCTGGTCATCTTTCGTACCATTGAGACCGCTTCGGCCGCCGCGGGCATCGTCGCGTAACGCGACGATGCCCGCGGCGCAAGTTCATGAGGCGCCCGTCATGAAGCCAAGTCTGGAGGCGCTTGGCGGGCGGCGGCGTAGTCGATGCAATGTTCCGCCGGAACGGCGGGATATTACATCGACAGCGGTGCGGTCAGGCGGCGGAAGGCGCGGATTGCGGGCCGCGGACGAGTTTGCCCGGCATCGCGCCGGTCGGCTCGCCGTTTTCGTAAATGACCTCGCCGCTAACGACGGTGTACTTGTAGCCGTCGGCGCGCTGAATCAGGCGTCGTCCACCGGCTGGCAGATCAAAGACCATCTGCGGAGCGTGCAAGGTCAAGCCTGCAAGGTCGATGACGTTGACGTCGGCCTTCATGCCGGGCTTGAGCGCGCCGCGATCGTTGAGGCCGTAGAAGCGCGCGGTGTCGCTGGTCTGCCGCTTGATCGCGACTTCGACCGGCAGGCGTTCGCCACGCGAGCGGTCGCGTACCCAATGCTGGAGCATGTAGGTCGGCATGCTGGCGTCGCAGATGAGACCGCAATGCGCCCCGCCGTCGCTGAGGCCAATAGCGGTAGTCGGATCGAGAATCTTTTCGCGCAGCGCGTCCAGATTGTAATCGGCGTAGTTGGAAAGCGGCATGTAAAGGAGGGCATGGCCGTCCCGCTCGAGCATCAGATCGTAGGTGAGCTCAGCAGGCGTGACACCGGCACGCGCGGCGCGTGCGGCGATGTTACTGTCGCGTTCCGGCTCGTAGTCGGGCGGATCGCCGAGCGGGAAATATTTGGCGAAGTTGGTGACGAAGAATTTGGTCGCGCGATCCTTGACGCTGGGACCTTCGGCGAGAAGTTGTGCGCGAACTTCGGGCTTGCGCATTTCGGCGACACGTTCGGCGAGCGGCAGATGCGCGAGCGACATCTTATAGGTGCGATGCGTGATGAAAGGATGCAGCGAGCTTTCGAGCCCCATCAGCATCCCGGTGGGGCGCGCCGAAATCTGCGGCACCAGGTGCGCGCCTTGTGCGTTGAAGCGCTTGACCTTGTCGATGGTGCGATTCCACTTGGCCGGGTCCTGATCGATCTGCGCGAGCGCGAAGGTTATGGGCAAGCCGGTTTCGGAGGACAGCTTCACCATCCATTCCATGGTGTCGTCCGCGCCGACCATGTCGGAAGCCATCTCGAAGACACCGTGGCCGGCTTCGCCGATAGCGCGGCCGATGCCGAGCAATTCGTCTTCGCTGGCGAAGGTTCCCGGGACGACTTCCTTGTTCTTGGCGCGATGGAGCATCGTGCGCGAAGTGGTGAAGCCGAGCGCGCCCGCCTTGAGCGCGTCGCGCACCAGCACCGCCATCTTCGCGATATCGTCGGGCGTGGCGGCCTCGTTATGCGCACCGCGTTCGCCCATCACGTAGGTGCGCAACGAGCCATGGGGCATCTGCGCGCCGATATCGATCGCCCGTGGCATCGCTTCGATCACGTCGAGGTAATCGGGGAAACTTTCCCATCCCCACTTGATGCCTTCGGCGAGCGCCGCTCCCGGAATATCCTCGACTCCTTCCATCAGGCCGATGAGGAAGTCTTCCTGGCCCTTGGCGACGGGTGCGAAGCCGACGCCGCAATTACCCATCACGATGGTAGTGACGCCGTGCCAGCTTGAAGGAGTGAGATAAGGATCCCATGTGACCTGGCCGTCATAGTGGGTGTGGATATCGACAAAGCCGGGGGTGACTAACATTCCGGTCGCGTCGATTTCGCGGCGCGCCGCGGCAGCGTTGCCGCCGACGCTGGTGATGATGCCGCCGTCGATTGCGACGTCGCCAATGAATTCAGGGGCGCCGGTGCCGTCAACAATCCGGCCATTGCGGATTACGATGTCGTGCATGGATACGGTCTCCTCGGGAGTGTCGTTCAAATGCAGTTAATCAAGTTTCGGCGAGAAACACTAGGCAAGCTTGCGAGCCGAGCCACACCAGTGCAGCGAAGCGCAACGAGCTAACGAGTCTGCGAGGTGCGTTCAAGGAAACGAGTCTGCGACGTGCGCAAAAATAAGACTCTGAGAAGGGGGGAGCAATGGTAAGAAACTGAAACCTTACCAAGGTTTCAGACTTCCCGTTGGGATAGGAGGGTTTAGCAGGGTCTTTCGGCGGCTATCGGTGAGACCTTTTCGCGATCGCCCAAGCATGTTTTCAGCGTCCAGACGGACGGGCGTTGCGAGGTCCAAGATGGGGCGCCGGGGCTGGCATATCCGGGCGCGCTCGGACAGAGTCGAAGGATCTCGTCGGGCGGAAAGGAAGTCGTCGAATGAATTCGTCCACTGAATCAACCGGCCAATTTGCCGGGAAGTTTTACCGCAATTTGGCGGGATCGATCGCGCTGGCGGGGTGGGTCCAGTTGATTGTGGGATGTGCCCGTTTTCAACCGACCACGCCGTCGCTGAATTTCAGTCCCACGTCGGAAACGCAAAGCGTGACGATGAAGGATACGTCCATACATTACGATCCGAGCGTGATGCGGCCGGGTGTCGATCGCAGCGAAGTGGAGCAGACTTTCGGCGAGCCGAATTCGTCGGACAGCCTGAAGACGGGACAGACGGAGGACGTTTACGCGTTCTATCCGGACGGGACTAAGTTCGTGAATCCGACGGTGCGGCCGCGCAATATCGCGCTGGGCGTTTTCACCGGTGGGATGTCGGTCGCAGTGCGGCAACTGCGGATCCATCAGGCTGAGAGCAAGCTGACGCTTTATCATGTGATTTACGATGCGAATGGGACGGTAGCGTCGGTGCATATCGAGCCGCCGGCGGGCGGGGGTGCGGCGGCGCCGGTGCAAGCTCAGTCGCAGAGTCAGAGTACTATCGGAAGCGGCGCCGAATAGCCAATCGGACGGGATGGGCCGGAGACGACTCGTCCCGTAGTAAGTTTGCGACAAGAGGCGAGCGGGAATCGCAACGACGCGAATAGCTAGATAGACCGCATATGGTGTGCCTATAATCCGAGCGGCAAACGACCGGACCGCGTCGAGACCCTAGCTAAGCCAGCTCGGTAATCATCGAATCTTCCCGTCCCGCCAAACTCCAACCATAAGAAGGTAAATTCATGCGTGGAAAAGCACTCGTGCGAGCCTCGATCCTGGTGGTTCTTCTGGCGATCGGTGTCAAGGCCGGACGCACACAGGAGAATGCGGACAAACCTAATCGGCCTAACATCCTGGTAATCATGGGCGATGACATCGGCTATTGGAACCTAAGCACCTATAACCAGGGGATGATGGGCTATCGGACGCCGAATATCGACAGCATCGCGAATGATGGCATGAAGTTTACCGACGCCTACGCGGAGAACAGTTGCACGGCGGGGCGTTCGGCGTTCATCACCGGGCAGAGTCCGCTGCGCACGGGACTCCTGAAGGTAGGACTGCCGGGTGCGAAGGAAGGTCTAAGTGACAAGGACCCCACGCTGGCCGAACTACTGAAACCGCTAGGTTACACCAGCGGCCAATTCGGGAAGAATCACCTTGGCGACCGCAATGAGTTCCTACCGACGGTACATGGGTTCGATGAGTTCTTTGGTAACCTGTATCACCTGAACGCGGAGGAAGAGCCGGAGCAGGAGTTCTATCCGAAGGATCCCGCGTTCAAGAAGCAATTCGGACCGCGCGGCGTGCTGCATTGCTATCCTGCGGATACCTTTGATACGACGACGGATCCGCGCTTCGGTCAGATGGGCAAGCAGAAGTGCGAAGATACCGGACCGCTGACGCGCAAGCGGATGGAGACCATTGACGATGAGTTCCTTGGAGCAAGTATCAATTTCATGGATCGGGCCAACAAGGCCGGCAAGCCGTTCTTCGTATGGTTCAATTCAACTCGCATGCATATCTACACGCATCTTAAGCCCGAGTCGAAGGGCAAGACCGGCTATGGGGTGTATGCCGACGGCATGGTGGAACACGACGGACATGTAGGTCAATTACTTGGAGAGCTAAAGAACCTAGGGATCGAAAACAACACCATTGTGATCTACACCACCGATAATGGCGCCGAGATATTGATGTGGCCTGACGCCGGAATGACGCCGTTTCATGGAGAAAAGAATACTACCTGGGACGGCGGCTTTCGCGAGCCGATGATGGTGAAGTGGCCCGGACACATCAAGCCTGGCAGCGTCTCGAACGATATTATCTCGCTGCTGGACTGGGTACCGACGTTGATGGCGGCCGCGGGTGAGCCGGATATCAAGGACAAGTTACTTACTGGCTACGCGGCTGGCGGCAAGACGTACAAAGTCCACCTGGACGGATACAACCAATTGCCGATGATGGAAGGGCAGGGTCCAGGGGCGCGTAAGGAATTTTTCTACTTCACCGACGATGGGTCACTTTCGGCGATGCGTTACAACGATTGGAAGCTGCTATTCTCGGTGCAGCGCGCGCATGGCTTCGAAGTATGGCAGGAACCCTACGTCACGCTACGAGTTCCGATGCTGTTCAATTTGCGAATGGATCCCTTTGAGCGCGCCGAAGAGTCGGTGGATTATTCGCGCTGGCGTATCAACAATCTCTGGGTGTTCGTCCCCGCGCAGGCCATGGTTGGGCAGTTCCTGCAAACCTTCAAGGAGTTTCCGCCGCGCGCCAAGCCGGGTAGCTTCAACCTCGATCAGGTTATGCAGCATATGCAGGAGACATCGGACAACTGATAGGAAGTTGCTGGTGAGAGGACTCGTATGTCTCGTATGCGAAACGGCTCAGTCGGAGTCGGCGAACAAAGTTCCTATGATGATCTGCGCGAAGCAATTCGTGGCAAGGTAGTCACTCGCGCGGATGAAGCTTACGAGGCGGCGCGGAAGGTGTGGAATGGGCTGGTCGATCGTTATCCGGAAGCGATCGCCTACTGTAGCAGCGTCGAGGACATAGTCAGTTGCGTACGCTTTGCGCGCGAACGGGGAGTTCTCACCGCGGTGCGCAGCGGAGGACATGCGTGCGCGGGCACGGCGGTATGCGATGGCGGGCTGGTGATAGACATTTCGTTGATGCGCGAAGTGATAGTCGATCCGGTGCGCCGAATAGTCAGTGCGCAGGCGGGAGCGCGGTGGCAGGACGTTGATCGTGCGACGCAGGCATTTGGACTAGCTACTCCGGGCGGGACGGACTCGGAGGTGGGAATAGCAGGACTTACACTCGGCGGCGGCAACGGCTGGTTGATGGGAATGCATGGGGCGGCCTGCGACAACGTCCTCGCGATCGATGTAGTCACAGCGGACGGCATGAAAACGCGGGCGTCAGCGGACGAGAATCTGGACTTGTTCTGGGCGATGCGCGGCGGCGGCGGAAACTTCGGTATCGCGACGAAATTCGAGTATCGGTTATATCCCGTCGGGCCGATCGTGATGGGCGGTATGGTAACTTATGCGTACTCGCAAGCGCGTAGGGTGCTCGAATTCTTCCGCGAATTCACGAAGAGTGCGCCGGACGAGCTTACGGTATATGCGTGCCTGATCTGCACGACGTTGGGAGCGCCCGCGATCGGTCTGGCGGCGTGCTATGCCGGTCCGATGGATCGCGCGGAGGCGGTCGTTGCGCCACTGCGCCAATGCGGTACGCCGATCGATGACGCGCTGCGTCCGATGAAGTACCTGGAGCTGCAAACGATGATGGACGCGGCGCGTCCGGAGGGACGGAACTGCGCGATGCGATCGCATTTCATGGCGGAATTAGCGGATGGAGTTATCGACGCGATCCTGGAGAATTTTGCGCGCACGCCGTCGCCGTTGTCGGTGGCGATCATCGAGCATTGTCATGGGGCGATCGGACGCGTCGCGCCGGATGCAACCGCATTCGCGCTGCGGAAGAATCCATTCCATTTCGAAATCATTGGATTCTGGGACGACAATTCGGCGACCGAGATCAATCAGAAATGGGTAATCGATTTCTTCGCGGCGACGCAACCCTACTCGTCGGGTGAGGTGTACGTGAATTCGCTCGATCAAGGTGAGTCGCGGGTGCGGGAAGCATACGGGCTGAACTATGAGCGGCTGGCGGCGATCAAGGCGAAGTACGATCCAGAGAATTTCTTCAGGTGCACTCAAAATATCGCGGAAAAGTAAGGAAGTTGTTGAGGAGCACAGAACTGATATTTTTACTGAAACTGGCCCTAACTGATATTTTAACGCACCTCGCGGACTCGTTAGCTCGGCTCGCAAGCTCGCCTAGCGATAAGGTTTCAGACTTCCCATTGGGTTATTTACGGGGCGGTATCTGCACCGCCGCGGCTGCGATGCAGCCGGGACCAATTCGCAAGGTAGCTGGCGGCGGCGAAAGCGAAGTAGCTATTTGACGGAGGCGAAGTATTCCTCGATCAGGTAGCGGACGTCGGGACGGCCAAGGACTTCGATGAAGCAGATTTGTTCGGCAGCGTTGAGGTCGATGATGAGATGGCCTTCGATCGCCTGAAGCTCGACGACGCTCGCAACCTTGACCTCGTGGGCGGTCGCAAAGCTCGCACAATTTTCGTCACCGCAATCGCAAATCGATTCGAGACGCAGCGCGCGCAACTGATCCTCGAGCGGTTCGGCGCCGGTGCCTTTGAGCAGATGGACTAACTCTTCGACGAAGTCGGGCAGGACGTCAGTGAGTAATGGTGCGGCCATGGGATGAGGAGCGTAGTTGAAAATGCGGCGCGATAAAATGCGTGAGGAAATCCGCCGTCCTCTCACTGCTGCATCATTCAGGCGGGTTGCTTGACCAGGTCTTGAAATAACTCGTCGAGGATGGCGTTGCTCTTTCCATAATCGAAACGCTGCCCTTTGATCTCCATCGCGGCGTCAACTTCACTGCCGTCGGCGGCGCGTCGGACGGTCACAGACAGAGTTCCTTCAGGCGCCATCAGGTTCGCCGGCACAGTCGCCTCGATGGTGCAGCCATCGGCCGCTTGCTGGACGGTTTTCGGGTGGTAGCCGTGGCGCGCCAAAAATCCCATCATATTGACGAGTACGCGTCCGGGCTTCAGCGCGAAGTGAGCGCGGCGCTCTTTTCCGGTCCGGATTCCAAGCCGCGCGGAAATCGTGGGCATGATCCCGGCAAGAATCTCATATGGGACTACGGGCTTGAGCCACTTATCCGCGACCGCTAAGAACCCGTCGCTGCTAGCTGGCATGGGCGCCGCAGCGGCCTGCCGCGTGAGCATTTCGCGCACTTCGGGCCGCTTGATAAGAACCTCGTAGCGGACATCGTTTTCCCAGTCGTCGTTACCCTGCGCATCGTGGTCGGTCGCGCCGGCAGGAGTTGACGGATCCGCGTGCTGCGCGAGCGGCGCCCCGCATTTTGAGCAGAAATTCCCCGAGGCCTGGCTGCCACATTGCGAGCAGAACATATCCGCGATTATTGATAGGGGGACGCCCAGACGCAACTGCCGGTGACGAAAAAAGTGAGCATCCATTAGACGCCGCGGGCGGTCGGGGACCAGATATGCTTGTGCATCTGGAGCTGCATGCGGACGGGCAGGCGGTCGTCGAGAATCCATGCCGCAAGATCGGCGGGCTCAAGCTGGCCGAAGACCGGGCTCAGCAGGACGGCGTTGACGCGATCGTTCAAGCGATGCGTGAGGATGGCGTCGCGAGCCCATTCGTAGTCGCGGCGATCGCAAAGGACGAACTTCACTTCGTCACGCGCAGCGAGGTGTTCGAGATTGCTCCAGAGGTTGCGCGCGGACTCGCCGCTGCCGGGACATTTCAAATCAACGATTCGAATGACGCGGGAGTCGAGTGTGCTGATGTCCCGTTCGCCTGACGTTTCGATCATCACCTCGTAGCTGCGTTCCAGGAGTGTCGCGATCAATGGATGAACGCCAGGCTGGAGGAGCGGCTCGCCGCCAGTGATTTCGACGAGGCCGCAGCCGAGGCTATCGACCTTCGCGACGACGTCGGCGACGCTCATCTGATGGCCTTCGTAAAAGGCATAGGCGGTGTCGCACCAGGTGCAGCGCAGGTTACATCCGGTGAGGCGGACGAAGACACATGGGAGCCCGGCCCAGGTCGATTCGCCCTGGATGCTGAGGAAGATTTCGTTGACGCGAACGCGCGCCATCTCAGGCAAGCTGGCGGCGCGTGGCGGCAAGCGCCTCCTCCATTACGAGCTTGAGCGGCGCGTCGTGAGCGAGAGCGGCGCGCTGACAATCGTCGTATTCGGGAGAGATCGTGACAGGCGCGGCGGCATCACCGGAGACTTTGACGCGGATGGTGCCGAAGCGCGTTTCGACCTCGATGGTTTTGCGATCGAGCTTGAGGCGCGAGACGGAGTGGAAGCGCAGACCGATGGTCGAGGTTTCGGCGAAAATCAATTGAGCGATACGGTCGCGGGCGGCGGTCTCGGCGAGAACCGAAAGCGTCACCGCGGGGCGGCCTTTCTTCATGATGGTTGGAGTGAGAGTGACGTCGCGGGCGCCGGCGGCAAACAGACGGTCGCTCAGGTGGCCGTAGATTTGAGGATTTAGGTCGTCGATGTTGGCGGAAATCTCGACGAGATCGTCGGTCGCGAGGGGCGTGCTCTCGCGGCCGATGATGAGGCGCAGGACGTTCGGACGGTCGGCGAAATCCTTGGTGCCAGCGCCATAGCCGATGCGTTCGATGGCATAGGTGGTGACGGGCGGCGCCGGATGGGCGAGCGCCCTGATAATTGCCGCGCCGGTAGGAGTGACCATTTCGGAGGGACCATCGCCGAAACGCACGGGAAACCCGGCGAGCAATTCTGCTGTTGCGGGTGCAGGCACCGGGATGACGCCGTGGCGCGAGCGGGCGAACCCGGAACCCATCGGGAGCGGCGAGACCAGTAGGGTGCCGATCTCCAACTGGTCGAGCGCCCACGCCGCGCCGACGACATCGATGATCGAATCGACTGCGCCGACCTCATGGAAATGAACGTGATCGCGCGTGGTGCGATGAACCTTGGCCTCGGCGTCGGCGAGCGCTTCGAAGATGGCGATCGCGTTGCGGGAGGCGCGCGAGGAGAGCTCGGCGGCATCGATCATCGCGAGGATTTCGCCGAGGTGGCGCTCGGGCTGCGGCTCGAGAACTTCGACGTCGAACTTTATCGCGGCGATACCGCTGACTTCCTTGTGGCGGGTGGAGAGCCGGTAACCGCGGAGACCGAGCCCGGACATCGCGTGATCGAGTGCGCCGGCGTCGGCACCGGCGTCGATGAGAGCGCCCACCATCATGTCGCCGCTGAGGCCGGAAAATGCGTCGAGGTATGCCGTCTTCATAATTGCCAGCTTTACATAAGAGTACGCCACAATTATGATCAATGCTTCTATCTTGCGGTTGCCATGGGCGTATGAGGCAAAGGGAGCTGAAGTTTTTTCGCCGTCTCCTTGAAGGGCGCAAACGCGAGATTCTCGAGGAGGCCGATCGCGCGCTCGGGAGCATGAATGAGAAGCCCGGAGAGGCTTACGCCGACCCGACCGATCGAGCGACCCTCGAATCCGATCGTGCGCTGTTGCTGCGAATGCGCGATCGCGAGCGGAAACTGCTGACCAAGATCAACGAGGCGTTCAGCCGAATCGAGAGCGGCGTCTATGGACGTTGCGAAGAATGTGACGACGAGATCGGAATTGAACGGCTCAAGGCACGACCGGTCACGACGCTTTGTATCGGCTGCAAATCGGCGCAGGAAGCACGTGAGCGCGTGGGCACCGCCCGCTGATGGGGCGATCAATCTCTCCATTATCCAAATAGCTTCGTAATTCCAAAAAAAGGTTCACGATGAAGGTTCGCAAGGCCGTTATTGTTGCGGCAGGAATGGGCACGCGGATGCTGCCTGCATCCAAGGTGATCCCCAAGGAAATCCTGCCGGTGGTAGATAAGCCGGCGATCCAGATGGTGGTCGAGGAGGCGGTGGCGTCGGGCATCGAGGAGATAATCCTGGTGCTGAGTCCCGGGCGGACGACGGTGCTCGAGCATTTCCAATCGGCGCCTGAACTGGAGCGATTACTGGAGCAGCGCCTCAAACACGACCTGCTCGAAGTGGTGCGATATACCAATGGGCTCGCCCGCTTCAGTACGGCCTATCAGCACGAACCGCTGGGACTGGGCCACGCGGTATTGCAATCACGCGAGGCGGTAGGCGACGAGCCGTTCGCGGTTATCCTCCCTGACGATATTTTCGACGGGCCGCGGCCATGCCTGAGCCAGTTGGTCGAAGTTGCGGAGCAAGAGGACGCGCCAGTGGTGGCGCTGACCAAGGTGCCACGGAGCGAGCTATCGAAGTATGGAATCGTTGAGGTCAAGACGGTGCGCCCGGGGCTGCATCAACTGACCGGGATGGTCGAGAAGCCGCCTATCGAGCAGGCGCCGAGCGACCTCGCGATCATGGGACGGTACGTGCTGACGCCCGATATTTTTCCATTGCTGGCGGCGGGCAAACCCGGCTCAGGCGGCGAAATCCAGCTCACCGACGGATTGCTGGCGCTGTCGGCGCGGCGCAAACTCTACGGTTACGAATTTGAGGGCGTGCGCTATGACCTGGGGGATCGGGTCGGGTTCATCACTGCGCAAATCGGCTTTGGGTTGAAACGGCCCGAACTGGCTGATAGGTTGCGCGCCTATCTGAGGACGGTCGTTTCATCATAGAATCACTTCCGGCGGTGGGGCAGTAGCTCAGCTGGGAGAGCACTACGTTCGCAACGTAGGGGTCGAGGGTTCAAATCCCTTCTGCTCCACCAATTTTCCGCTGTAAATTAAAGGATTTGTTCGACCCGTTGCCCCTCGGAGGGGCAACGAAGTGGCAAACTGCACCACTTCGTACCACCGGAGTCAATTTTCGACAGTCCAAATGCGTCCGCCAAGTCTGCATCTATGAACCTCCCATAGTGCCGGCGAAGAGTCGCATCCATGAGTGCTTCGATTGGGGTTTCGAAGCGGCGGTGGTCAAGCAATTCGCATTTGCCGTGCGGCAAAAACTCGCGCATGGCGTTATCAAAGCAACCGCCGACCGAGGGCCCAAGCGGAGCCTTGCAATAGCGCTAGCCGAAGATCAGGCATACTGGCTAAGCGAGACGCTGCGGGCGATGACGTTTGCGCCACCATAATATGCATACCATAACCACCACCGACAGGAAGATCGCCACCGCTATCCAAAGGCCACCTTCTTTTACCACGTGTACAACCCAGTCCAAATGATTGCCGACAATGTAGCCGAGCGTGATAAACAGAAAACACGAGACAAGGGCGCCCAATAGGTTCCATCCAAGGAACCTCGAATAGGACATTCCTGCCGCACCCGCCATCGGCCCCGCCATGAAGCGGGCGCCCATGACGAATCGAGACCAGAATACTGCACTGTCACCATGAGCCTGAAAGAACGCCTGCAAGCGCCGGTAGCGTTGGTTTACAAAAGTGAACTTACTCGCAAGCCATTCGAACAGCTCCTGTCCTCCCGTACGTCCTACTAAAAAGCCACAAGAGTCTCCTGTGACCACACTTATGATGGCCAGCACGTACAGGATGCCCAGGTCGAGATCCTTGCGTCAGGCCAGGACTCCGGCAAAAAGCAAGACCAAATTCTCGGGTATCGGTATCCCCACGTTGCCCAAAAAGATGCATACGAAAATGCCAAGATAGCCCCAGCTAGAGAGCCACGCCGTCAATCCCGAGGGACTGAGAATACGATGCATCGAACAGGGTCTTGAAAACGCTGAGGTTCATCAGTGTCCAGCGAGGATCGCCAGACTTTCGCGCAGGTGAAAGAAGGAACCGTCACTGTCTTTTCTGAACCGGGGAAAGAGTAAACCATGAGCGCACCAAATCCATGCTCCCTGCGCGAATCGCTACTGTATCGCGGCGGTGCTAAGCCACGAACCGAATTGCGCCAAGAGGTGGACTTCTTCCTCGATATGAACAAATTCCGCTCCGAGGATTCTGCCGCCACTAGCGCTTAACAGTCAACTCCTGGTTGCCGTGATGCCAATCTCTGCACACAAATTTGACGAATACTTTGCTATTGCGGCTGTGATGAGTAGGCGGCGCCCTCACTAATAGAGGCTCAATTATGGATATTGCGGTTGCAGTTCGCGAGACTTCTGGCGTGCCACAATCTCGTCGTCGGTCAATCGGGCATCATAGACCGAACGAGGTTCGATACTCCGTGCCACGACAGTAGCAGTACCTACAGCGAGCAACAGAGGCACAATAAACGATCGATCTCGGCCAGTTAGCTCCATCATGAGTACCACCGTCGAAATTGGGCCTTGTGTGGTGGCCGCCAATACCGCCGCCGCACCGATCACGGCGAACAGTCCGGGTGGCACACCTGGCCAGAACCAGGACCAACCGTAACCCATTACAGCGCCGAGCAATGCGCCGACCGTAAGAGATGGTGTAAACAAGCCACCGGGGGCACCACTGCCGAGGCACAGCACGGTCGCAGCGGGCCTGAGTGCAACCAGCGTAAGCAGTAAGGCTGGCGCAACCTGGTTCGTGAACGCAAGTTGCGAAATGTCCCTGCCATTACCAAGGATCTGCGGGAACCAGATCGAGACTATGCCCAGCAACCCAAACACGAGCAAAGGCGCCATCACGCGCCGCCAGCCCTTGGGTTTGTTGCGATCGGCCCAAGTGACGGCCCTGACATAGCCGACCGAAGCCAGACCCGCGATTGGCCCGGCCAAAATAGCCCATACCATAATCGATATGGAGCTGGGATAAGCCGGGATGAGGTAGGTCGGCGCATCGGGGAGTGCCAGCCATGAGACCGCTGTAGCGATTACTGAAGTGAAAAGGGCGGGTAGTACGTACCTCAAGGCCAACATCCCGCGCATCACCTCCAGCGCGAAAAGCGCACCTCCCAATGGCACGCCATACGCCGCACCCATTCCGGCTCCCGCGCCGCAGGCCACCAAAAGCCGACGCTGTTCATCGGACAAGCGTGCTCTGTCTGAAGCCAGGTTAGCGACTACTGCGCCAGCCTGTTTCGGCGCGCCCTCGCGGCCAAGCGAGACCCCCATGCCAACAATGATCACAGAAAGTAAAGCGCTGCCCAAAGTACGGAAAGCCGGTAGCCGCCCGGCGTGAAACCAAATAGCAGCTGTAATATCGATTCCATTACCACTCGACAGGCGCTTTAGGATGAGCTGTGCAGCACCAGTCAGGAAGCCAGCGCCGAGCAGTACGAGAACGTGCCGCCACGCAATCGTGCGCTCGGCCGCTTCTAATAGATTAGTGCCTGAGCCGCCCCATGCAAGCTGCTGCACTATCTCTAGCAGCCGAGTCAGCGCTGCCGCGCCGATACCGGTACCCACACCCGTCAACAGGATCGCTATCCAAAAGCGGATGGCACCGATACGATCAAGTGTTGCCGGTATTGCATCGCCGCCGGTTGATGGCGACATTTGAGGCGGTCTGGATGCCGTGTTAATAGCGGTACTCTGCTTGGGGAAGCCGGGTACGAATCCAGCGGACTCGAGCCAGGGCGATTGCCTGAATGCTGCGATTGTTGCTCATTTGAGACGACTTTGAAGATCGCTGGTACAAATCGACTGCTGATGAAATATTATGATGCAAACCAAGAAAAGAGGACTCGATGACTGCGTCTCATTCGGATGCGCTGGTGCTGTTTGGAGCGACAGGAGATCTTGCCCACAAGATGACCTTTCCGGCGCTCTATGCGATGGTGAAGCGCGGCACCCTTAAAGTCCCGGTAATCGGAGTTGCCTTTCCTGAGTGGAGTCTAGAGCGTCTGCATAGACGCGTGACAGACAGCATAAAGGGAGCGGGTGGCATCGATGACCGGCACGCGCTTGACAATCTTTTGTCCCTATTCAGATATGTGAGCGGCGACTATAACAGTCCGAGCACGTTTACGGCGATAAAACAGGCGCTGGGTAGCTCGCGCCGCCCGGCACATTATCTAGCGATCCCGCCTTCGCTCTTCGAAACAGTGATTAAACAACTCGGTGTTGCGAGCTTGGCTAAGCACGCGCGCGTCATTGTCGAAAAGCCGTTTGGACGCGACTTGGCCTCTGCGCGCGAACTCAACCGCGTCGCGCAGACGGTATTCCCACAGAACTCCATCTTTCGCATTGATCATTTCCTGGGAAAGGAGGCGATCATGAATATTCTCTATTTCCGGTTTGCCAATTCCTTTTTGGAACCTATATGGAACCGCAACTACGTGGCCAGCGTGCAGATAACCATGTCCGAGGCTTTTGGCATCGAGGATCGAGGTGCGTTTTACGAAACCGCCGGATGCCTACGCGACGTTATAGAGAACCATCTTTTCCAGATTGTCGCATTACTTGCGATGGAACCGCCGGCGGACAGGGATTTTGGTGCCGCGCAGAATGAAAAAACCAAAGTCTTTAAAGCCATGCGCCCGCTAACGCCCGATGATTTGGTGCGTGGACAATATGCGGGTTACCGGAACGAGCCGGGCGTGGCGAAAAGATCCGACGTGGAAACTTTTTGCGCTCTTCGGCTCTTCATTGACTCTTGGCGATGGGAAGGGGTGCCGTGGTATCTGCGCTCGGGTAAATACTTGCCTGCAACCGCGACCGAGGTCTTGGTGGAGCTGAAGCCGCCGCCGCAAAAGCTTTTCGCCGACTCAGCACAGGCGCACGGCAGAGATAATTATTTGCGTTTCCAGATTTCTCCGAATTCATCCATCGCCCTCGCTGCACGCGTCAAGCTGGGGGGGAAAGAGTTTGTCGGCGACCAGCGAGAACTTTTTCTGTCCGAAGAACAACCCGGAGACGAAGCACCTTACGAACGGCTTCTGAGTGATGCCATGGTCGGCGACGGCGCGCTGTTTACCCGTGAAGACGCAGTTGAGGCCGCATGGACCGTCGTCGAGCGTGTCCTCAATACCCACCACCGCGTGCGCTCATACAGGCGCCACACCTGGGGACCGAAAGAGGCTAATACGCTCATTGCTCCGGATGGCGGTTGGCACAACCCTCAGCCCAAATGAGCACTATAATAACAATTCGAATCGGTACTACCGAGCGGCCCATCTATGATGGGCCAGCGTTCTCGCGATCGACTTAGCCGTCTTGTGCAGCGGGGTCGCTTGCGCGCGATTAATCGTCCTCATTTAACTACCCAAAACGATATCGACGAAATGCCAGTAAAGACCGCACAATCCTGGAGGCCGACGCGAACCCACCAACCGATCGCGCCGAACCTACCGAGCAATTCGTCTTAGATTGCGAGGACGACCACAATCGCCAGAAAAATGAGTTATGGCATCCATCGAGGCGTAGGCCCGAGGTGAGCCATGGTCGCCGCTACGCGAGATGGGTCCCCTAGGTCGTTCCAATAGACTCCGGAGACCGGTAGCACGCTTAAATGATCGCGCATATGGGAAGTTAGTACGCTGCCGTAGAACCCTTTAGGAACGATGCTCTGATAGATCTGCTGAACAGCATCACTCTCGAACGTGGTGCCGAGCGTCCAACCCGAATGCGCGAAAGTATCGCACAGCTCTGGCATCCCCCGAATCATCAGGGCGAGCAGATTCCAAAGCCGGGCAATCAACACAAAACTATTCCAGAGGCATCGACCCTCCGTCCACATTCGGCGCGCAATTTCGACCGAGGGTTTTTCAATAAAGCGGCGCACGTGAAACAACATCTCCGACCCGCCGCGAAATGAACTTCCCGGTTCGATCCATCTGTGCTCCGTTTCCGGAGCGTCGGGAGTGATACGGAGTAATACTATTAGATCTTGGCTATCGACGAGTGCCTCGAAAGCGATGCGCACGTGCTACATGAACAGGTCATTGTTACTGACATAATGATCGCAGGGAAATAGTGCTACCTGCGCGTTTGGATCGACCAGACCAATTCGCATCAACGAATATAGTACAGCAGGTGCAGTGCCCCGATTCATCGGCTGGATCACGAGGTTCGCCGGTGCACACCGGCCAGTAACGGTATGTATTAGCGTTCGTGGCTTCGGGTCAGCGCGTAAAACATCTGGTCCTTGCGAATAGTGAGCTCTACGCGCTGACCGGTCTGTTCGATTAGAGACTGGCCACCCACAATCTGACAGTACTGTTTCGGAGTCTTCTCACCGGCGATCCGACAGCTTAGTTCCGACAATCGCCTTCCTTCACCGCCGGCGAGTATGATGGCCCAACGGTTTCGTATTTCTTTTCTCGATTTCATAATATTTCTCTCGAATGGCTGCTCAGACCTTCGGCAGCCCTTTGAGCATGTGAACCATCTCAGATTTCGAGCAGCTAAAAGCTAGCTGCCAAAACCAGTGTTCTTTCAATGTCGCCGCCGACGTGCTTGTGAGCTGAGCATGGATGCATCAGAGTCAGCAGCTGGGCCAAAATCCTCAACTTTTGGCTGGTGTGAGTCGAAAAGACTCGTTTGCCCAGTAAAAGAAGCGACTCGGGAGCGTTCCCGCCGCGACGCTTTCTCAATCTCCTTCTGGCAATCAAAGCAAAAGCGAGCGAAGGGCACCGAATGGAGGCGTATGAGCGAAATCTGGTCATGGCATTCCTCACAGAGGCCGAAGCGACCCTCTTCGAGTCGGACAAGAGCAGATGTGATAGCCGAAAGTCGGCTCTCGGAAAGATCGAGCAGGGTTACTTGAATTTCGAGATCTTCGTCGTGGCGTGCCTGATCCAGTTCGTCGCCAGGCGCTGGGATAGCTTGCACCGTATCGTCATGAAGGAGTGCTCGCAGTTTAAGCGATTCCTTGTCGCGCAGTGTTATCAAGAGTTTCCTCATTAAATCGTTACGAGTCGCGTATCTGACAATGGGGGATGATGCGGAGCGCATACCGATATCGGTTACCCGACGACGAACGTATTCCTTGCTCATGATCATATCCTCCGCGGCGCGCTCACGATGGAGCGCGTAAAAGCTGCTATTCGATAATTCAGGCGAGGAGATGCGCTGCAGAAAAGGCAATCCTACCTTTTCAGCGGTGCGAGCAATCGAGGTTCTAGGGAATCAGTGACCGGTGTCCAGCGCCAAGGGCAGGGTTCGGCGAAAGAAAGCCCGCCGATGCTCGGGCCACATCTGAACGAAATGATTCTGGCCTTTGACCTGAAACGTAATCAGCGTTGGGACTAGCGCCACTTCGACGTCACGAAATCGTAAGGCTGATGGACGGTCCACGCGATATGCTGGTGTGAATAATCTGGTTCCATTACCATTCCGGCAACGATGAAGGGCCTCACTACGATGATCGCTTGGCGCCGCGCATCGGACAATAGGCGAGAAGCGAATCCTCAGCCTCCCATCAACGTCGAAGCAGTCCTATCACTCGGTGAGAATTATTTGGATGCTATGATGCTGGCGTGACACAGGATAAGCAGACTCTAAAATCCACCGAGGGGCAGCGCTTAGATTCCTTCTTAGCAAAGTCGCATAGCGTTGAAAGGTTTACGTTCTGCAATAGAACCTGTCGGCCGGTCGCGGTGGTGTATGAATAATAGAACGAGTCTTCAGGAATAATTACTAGTACTCCTGCGGATAGCGGTAGGGGGGATTGAGAACTTCATATCCTCCACCAATCGCAACGTCGCCCGTATTGCAAAAGCCTGACCTTCTTGGCTGCTGTTTGGGTTAACAGTAACAAAAGGATAAACGCGCATGAGTCCGAATGGTGAATTAAGAGTACTACAGTTCACGTAAGGAGTCTGAGTCTGTGCTCGTGCGGAGCCTTTTGGTATCAAGGTCCAGATACCGATAGCGAGAACGACGACTATCCATCTACAGTTCTTTATAACTCCGCGCTGTTTGCTGCTCTTGTTTAGACTTTTACCGACCGTCCGCCGTTCGTTATTCTTTTCCGGCGGCCTCTACAAGGCAAATCGAGGTGGAAGAGGTCTATTGTCCGTCGGTGATTTGCCGCTCGAAACGGGTAAATCTTATAACCTTGGTCTCTCCCACCTTTCTCCAAACCAAGGAGTGACCTACAAATGGCGAAACGACTTTCTGTAACACGCGAACTCATGCGCACAACCAAGGTCTCGCGCCGACGAAGGACGGAATGGGGACACCAGCATTTGAAACGAATCGCACTTGCGGTCAGAAAATTGGAGATGGGTCTCGTTTGGTAAGATTGAAAGTTGCGCGATGTCTTCGCTCACGCTATGCGAATGTTCATCAAGCAACGACGCAATGTTGGTGAGCCGCGCGGTTTTGGCTTAGGTTCAACCGCAGCGGTTCACTCTACCTCAGACCATCTGCTAGTGCGCTCAGCGCTTGAAAGACATCGTCTATTGCGATCACTCCTACGGTGCTCATATCACCAGCAAAGAGTAACGCATGAACGACAAGCCCCGCTCCATCGTCGGAAACCAATACCGACCCAGAATCGCCTCTTACGGGAGGCGGTCCCTCTGCGAGCGTCATTTCGAAGAAGTTCACGAAAAGAATTTCATGTCCCTCGACATCCACCAACCGTGGAGTCATGACCCGATGAGGATACAAAAATGTCCGCCGAGTACCATTCTGCCGCAGATAGAAGAGTGGTTGATTCGATCCCTCCACGAGCGAACCATACTCCACTACGGCTAAGGGATATCCATCGATAGCGAACGGGTCGACTTGCACACTCGGAATGATCACGGCCGCATCTACTGTGTGTACGTGCCCTGGCTCAGACGCAAGGTGCGTTGCCCAATTTGTATTACCGATAATTGGGCCTCCAAGAATACTGACGGGTTGCCCCTGTGCGAATTGGTCGACTCCCGGGCTGACGTGCGCGTTCGTCAGGATGAAACTTTGCCCGTTCGTACCGTTGAACACGAGGCCCACCGAGCCGAGAGTTGCCGCCGTTATGGAGTCACCACCCCGGACGCCAAGCGCTTTAAGTTTTCGAGGCTTCGTCTCGACATCAGTTGGTATGAAGAAGTCTGCCAGGGTTCCAGCCGGGTTGATCCCCCGCAATCGTTTGGGAACGGCATCGCCGTAGCCCTTTTTCATTTTTTGCGATACACAGACACGAATTGCCAAGCGCTTCTGCCCAGTACCTAACCGGATCTTCTCACCGATCGCCAGGTACAGCACATTTGGGTGCGCAAGAAGCCGTTGTTCATGCTTCCGAAGAGTCCGCTCGACATCGCTTAGCGAATAACGGGCCTTGTCAGGCATGGGCGTCTCAGGGAAACTTTGCCGGCGGATTTGGACCTCCATCTGATTTGGGGGCCGGAACGGGTGCTACCACTGCTTGCGTCGGACATGGTTTCCCTTGCTGGATTTGCGTCATGTCTTTGAAACTTCCGTCGCCGTTGAAATTGAGCCGCCACACACCTTCCATCCCCGGTATAGTCCCCGGGACTTGTGCGCCCAAGGCGGCAAGGTCCTTTGCACTGCCCAGAGCCTTCTCACCCCATGATTGCAACATGGAGAGGAGCCCAGAGTCGTCCAAGTTCGCAGACGCTTCCGTCAAAAGACCCTCCGTGAGTTTTATGTCTGAGTTATTCTTAGACATCCCTGCCTTGAACGTAACGGCGTAGCCCCTGCTGAAGTCCGGCACCGATACCAACTGAGCATTTTGACATGTAACCACCAATAACGGCAGCGGATCGTAAAACCGAACTCCTTCAGTTTTGGTATCGTCGTACGTTACCCGTGTTGCAGTGGTCTCGGCACAAGAACTGATCAGCAAAGCAACGAGCAACAGTCCAATTGGTCTGTGCATATGAATACCCCCAGTGCCGTGTTAACTGTCCATTCTCGGCTACGCTACCGTGAGTACCCCCTGACTAATCTTCAGTCACTGAATCAAGCTATCCCATGCGCCGCTTTTACACGATCCCGGGCCGCACCGGATGTTTTCCAATATCACAGACCCGCGGTCTCCAAAATAGCTGTGGGCGTTCAGTGCCGTGCATCGCCGAGTGAACAGGATCACCGTCGAGCAAACTACTGTAATAGAGAGTGATAAGCGTGTTCTTCCCAGTCGATGCTATGCTCGCGGGCTATGCCACGGCAGACACGAGCCCGACTGACGCGGCTACGACCTCTCACATTTCGTCAATGCTTTGGAACGGATACGTGGCGTGGCAAGAATGGTATTCGGCGAAGCTTAACGTATTCCCCGTACCCGAGACCCGGTTCAGACCAATACCCGTAGCCCCGCCTGGTGCCGATATCTTCAACCCCGACCCTGCCCGATTTGGAGGAAGTTTACTCCGAGGAACACCTGCGCGCGACAAGTATCATCGACTCATTATTTTGCATCCCTAATCGATCAACGATGCAAGATTTCCATCTTTTATTCTTTCGGGGATACGAGCAGCAGGGGCCCAATTTTCTTGCCAAGATACCGCCGTCATACAAGCTCAAACTCGGCGACCCGCCGTGGTCGACGGTGGTGGAGGCTTTGGGGACCTCAATTCCTGGTGACCGGAAGGTCATGCGGTACGACCGGAAACAGAACGGAACCCTTCGGCGTTCGTTCTTCAGAGGTATCAGAGCGAAGAGGGGTGGCAGAGAACTCATCGCTACCCTCAAGGAACATTCACCACAGGGTCGCAACGGCTGGCAGTTGCTCTGGCGGATGATGCGGGGTGCGCCGCGCTTGAAAATTGGGGTTTTCGATTTCGGACGCGCATTGCGTGCATCGGGAATCATCGAATTTCTCGAGGCGCCTGTACCGCTCGACGGCGATTGGGCGATGGCGACTTGAGTAGGACCGACGCGACCGATTCTCTGATTTTGTAATGGTTTGCCCGGTATCGGATGGAATACGTTCGATTACGTTTTGCGCGACGTCCATCAACCCGACTGTCTATCGCTGTTCAAGGTCGATTCGACCAACGAGGCTCTCATCGAAAAGATGTTTGGTTTCAACCTGAACGGTAACCGGAGGAGGTATCGGGCGATATTGGCGGAGATCGGAATTCTGGACGAGTATCGGCCAACCGTAATCAATATGGCGATTTATGCATCCACAAGCCGGAGTTGCTTAGAGTACCTGCGATCGTTGAAGGCTAACCATCAAGGAGGTTTTATGTTGGATTTGGATGCAGAGGGTTAGGAATCGTTTCCGAAGGTCGAGGTCAATAGTGTTTCTCGAATATATGGATAGAGGCCTCAAGTATTTATTTGATGTTTCGTGCCAGCACTCGTACCACAACTAACGATGCTGTAACCAATGCGGTTGCGATTCTTTTCGTAAATCTTTATAGCGAGTGGGAGATAACTGAATCCAGCCACAACCATCAATGCGACAAGCGCGCTTCGAATTAATCAGAACGCTTCACCCATCGTAGGCCCGGCCTTCGAGTTCTTCGGCTGTTGTGAAAGCACTGGCGTTCTTGAAGATAGCTTGCACCCGAGTGCGCTCTGCTTCGTCTTCGGTATGAACGGAAATCAAAATATTACCACCGTTCATCTTTTCTTCGTATTGCTTGGCTTCATATTCAGGCATTCCCATCCCGATGAGAGCTCCAGCCAAACCGCCTGCTGCAGCACCAGCCCCCGCGCCTGCGAGTGTGGACATGATAGGACCTGCCGCGATGACCGGTCCCACGCCTGGAATAGTCAATGCCCCAAGGCCTATTAACAAGCCCAGAGCCCCACCGATGATGGCGCCGCCACTGGCCCCAGCTGTCGCGCCCTCAGGAGCCTTTGTATGCTGCTCATGGGCGAAATGCCTTGTTCTGTCCAGGTCTGGAAATAGCGCTGAAATATCATTCTCGGCGAATCCAGATGCTAGGAGCTGGTTGAAAATACTGACCGCTTGAGCCTCGCTGTCGGCTACACCGAATAACGCCTGTTTCACAGAAATCTCTTGTCCATCTTCGCTTTGTCTAACACACCCGCGACTACTTTCTTCACTTTGCCGGCGGCCTGGTCTAGCTTTCCTTGGTTTTTCAGACGCCGATCGTCTGTGAGAACGCCGACTGCCTCTTCGACTCGGCCCTTAATTCTGTCGTTTGCTCCACTAAACATGACACTGTTCTCCTATAAAATTTACTTTAAACCACACACGGGCACTTTTGATGACCACTATATCGTTGCAAACGTATTCGGCTGCGCAGAGGCTCTAAACACGCCAACAAACGAAAGGACGAGTAGAATCACACGATCGATCCGAGAGAAATGGGCAGCCTATTGGCCTTTTGCTCAGGCTTTGGTTCCACCGATTTTGCGTTTGGTCTAGCGAGAAGTGGACGAAGGCGAGCCAAAGGACCACTGTACGCCTGGATCAAAGTCGGCCTCGATTTATATGTCGATCCCGACATCCCAGAACTCTATCAAGATTTCACGTACTTAAGCCACGGTGCATCGGTTACCTGGAGTACTAAGACCGCCGATTGAAGAGTTGCGAAAGGCTGCAAACTGCTCAAGGTTTGATCGCACCAGCGAACGCTGCAAATGTCGCTCCCCGCTTAAGGTACTTCCCCGATGCCGTTAGACTATATCGACTTTGGAACGAGTGATTGAAATTACAGCAAAGGTTCATTCGGCTCAGAGCAGCAAGTTCAATCCGAGACAGCCTCCTGTATGACGGCGCGTTCTCTCTGCTTCTAATTCCTGCGACTAGAATGAGGCAGTAATTTTCGCGTTCCAGCTCCCGTTCAAGCGCCAAGTGCCCGCGGAAGCCGCGATTCGAGCGAAAATTTAGGCTTTCCTTCGTGGGCTTGACGGAACGGGTTGCGCAACCGCGTTTGCGCCTCAGCGCGAGGTGACCGCGCCGACGACAGCCATGATAGAGTTACAAGACGCTGCGGCGTAGATCGAAGGCCATAGAGCCGCCGGGTACCGGTTAAAGGAGATTCTCAAAATGCCTGAGGTTATACTTTGCAAATATTGCAAAAAGCCTATCACCAAGGAATCGGACGAATATATCGTCATCGAAAAGGGAACCGACAGATTACCGGAAGCGCTCGCTCACGTAACCTGTGAACAAAAGCGTTCTCCAATGTTCGTCGGATTCGATGAGTGGAAGCGAATACTACGGTGGCCTAGCCGTTAATAGAGGGCTGCAGCGTCACGTCACGACCTCTCCGGCCAATAAGCCCAATCAGAACATGCGTATTTCCCGGCCTCCGTCGAAGCCGCGAATACATTTTACGAAAGCCGAAAGGCTCTCTTGTACGGCAATCTCCGGTGAGCTGAGCCGAAGAGCTTCAGATGATGCGATGGGGGCGTTTTAAGTCGCCGAAGTGAGCTATAGGTATACAGTACCGAATTTGACTAAAATCGCAGCGCACCGGCATTTGCGGAATGCCAGTCGTCACCCGTCGAATCTTCGAATCCCCGCGCGACAGCAACAAGTAGGGCTGCTTAATACGTAGTGCTATTCAATGATCTAATGATCCCCGAATCAAAAACGCAAGATCCGATGTAGCCGGGTCCCGATTAAGAAAAACTACCGCGTGAAATAATATTAGTTATGCTCAGACTGTTCGCTTGTCTCGTGCTCCTCGTGCTCGTGACTCATCGTTTCACCGGAACCGTTTGAATTGCTGTGCATTTCGTCGACGTCAGCCTTATGGTGCCTTTTGTGAGTCCTACCGTGGTGATGATGCTCTACCTCGGTGGTCTCATGCTCTTCATGCTCTTGCTCGGTGGCTCGAGATCTGTCCGCGTCATCGTTCGACGATTCGGTGTCCTTGTGTTCAGAGTGTACCTCGACGTCGTGATGCTCGTCCTGAGCATATTCGAGCAACAACCGCTGGTTTTGAGACGGTGCCTGAGTGCCCATTGAGACCGCAGCGTTCGACCCGAACGGAGCCGCAAACGTCCCCAACGTCATCGCTAACACTGCACTGACGAAAAGTTCTTTAGGTTTTATTTCCATAAGTCTGTCCTCCAGTAAATTAAGGGTAGCAAAAGCGAGACTGCGCATGTTTAATCCAAAGAAGGAAAGGCGATGGTAATTTGAGTCACTATTTTATCTAGTCATGCGACCAGGGTGCGACGATGATAGTCCGGACAATCGCACCCTTGAAATTTCGTGACGGCTCCATTCGTTGTTCTTGAACGTGTGATGTGCCACCAATGCCCACACACCGAACGCTCGCACAACGTGAGCGGCGCAAGTTTGATGATCTCGAACAGCCCTTCCTCCCTTCGGCAGGTATCACAAATCAATCTTTCGCCCATCTCCCTCTCCGCTACCCATTTCCAGCGAAATTCCCGTCGCCGTATGACATCGTGCTCGAGCGCAACTCATGCTCTGCAAAAAATGACGGGGCTCTTGAACTGCCCCTTGTTGCTTCGGGTGCGGTGCTTTTCCGGAAATTTTTGCCATTTCCCACCTACGGCTCCTAAGAAACGACCGGCCATCGGCATTTTCCGGCACCGAAAATCGCTATCGATCGCTCCTTTTGCATGGACTGCCAATCGCTATCTCGAAGCCGGACAATTACCCAGCCGTCGAATGGGCAGCATGAAATCTGAACATCCCACGTATAACTCGCCGGGGATCTGACGAACGATAAGAAGACATCGAAATGGCGCTCACGATTCCCCTTGCGGTTTGATTTGATGGCGTGGCCCCCAAACGACGACACGGGGATGATTTCGAGCAAGAAACGATCCATAATTCCGAACTCCTTCCAATAAATGGGCACCCTGCATATCGGGAGTGGCCCAAAAATTCAGCTGGACAAGAATCAACGAGTGTTCGTAAACGCGAAAGCCGCGTTCTAAGCCCGGGCCGAGTGCGAACCCTGGGCTTCGCGAAAAGGTTGCACAACCGAATTGGGCTTTAGCGCGAGGCCTTTCAAACGACACGGCCGGACCGAGTTTTGTAATTGAGTGGACGCTCGCAATGATGCAGGCGCGCTCCACTCAGCTAAAAAAAGCCTTCGCGCATTAGGTTAACGTCGTTGGGTGAGGCGGGCGCCGCTGCCTCTCCAGGCCGAATCCGACAACGCCGAATGGCAACGGCAAGAAATACGCTAGTCGGAGAAGTGCTATTTGCGACCAGTTGATGAAGCCACTGATAATTGTCCGCCATCCCATTTCTACTTCCTCTTCGACTGGGATGAATCCTTCGTCACGTTTACTTGAATGCTGTCCAGCGCGCGCGGTATGGGTTGAGAGACCTGTGCTTCCCCAAAAGAGGCCCTAGTGACGGACCTAATCACAGTACACCGGGCGCATGATGGCACCCCGCTGCTTTTGAACCGTGACCACGTAGTTTGGGCTGAAGACACGGCGGATGGCTCCAACGTGAAGCTTGTTACCGGAGAAACTATTGGCATTAAGGAACGCATTACTCAGTTGAAAAACAAGTGACCGAAGCGACGGATATAGCGTTACCATGACGATCATCACGCTCGGCTGCGCGCGCTCTAGTGAGGAAGGCGCCGTAGGGATTTGCCTTCATCTATGAACGGGAAGACGCGGGCGGGCGTTGAAGCCATTTGCCGGACTGGCACCGCCGCACGAGCCACCGTTTGGTTTCCTCGAGTGATGAGCTCGGCGTGGGGACTCTTTTGGAAGAACGAGCAGAAGAAGAAAAGACTGGGCGAGCTGGGCGAACGCTCTCGTTACTGATGGCGATCGCATCGATTATGTTGACGGTTGCCATAGTCGTGGGTCTTGGCTTGCGATGTAATTCGGCCCCTGCGCGGCTGAAACATCCAGCCTCTGCCCTGCAGCAAACCGACCCGACATCAGGTCGATAAAAGGCGCAGGAGCCTCAGGCTGCGTCGAGCCTCTCGGCGTGACCGTTATCACGCCCGTCGCCGTCACAACTCGAAATCAGTAGAGAATCCCATTGAGCGAACCATGCGAAGGAAAGATCGGCCGCGCTGTTCTGACGACGGCCGTGTTCATCGCCGTCGGGGTAATCGTCGTCGCGCTGGTTCTGCTCATCGGCCTCACGGTGCGACGTCGTTTAATGGGCGCGCCAATGAATCGTCGAGAAGCAGCACCTCAGGGCATCGTAAATGGTAATCCGAACTGAAATCAAAACTGCAGTGAGCTAACTCACACCGCGCTCGGCTATCGCGCGCGCTGCACCGAGAGTGGGTGCTGGAACCCGGGCCGGTCAGACCTTAAGCTTATGAATCGCGGCTCGAAAGTCACGAATTTTCGATACCAGCAATCTGTCGCCGGGGCGTGAAGATTCGACATTTCTCAACAGAATGAGCAAGTGTTGCCGCAGAGACTCTTTCACCGCTGGTTCTCGATTCAGGCTGCTAAGTTCGTCCAGCAGATCGTTAATTTCCCACCGTCGCCGAGCCCTGTAGGTGGTCAGCGCAGATGCGCCTTTACCGCTCATGCGTTTTTATATTCTACTCTCAAAATGAACGTGGCCAAAAGGACGGGTGTAGCTACATGTAACCTTCAGGGTCATACGTTTGTGTACCTCGCCAGGCTCATATTGTTGTTCTCTGAGGAACTAAAATTTGCGACTTCAACTTAAATCATTCTCTCACTTTGCTTAGCTTAACGTTTCGGTCGAGGTCGCTAAAGCGCCTAATTGCACCTCCTCATAAATCTATAACCACCGAAATCTCACCCTTGATAGCTTTCACGTACGATACTAGCGATCTATTAGCTGCACGTGAATCGTCTCCCGGCTAATCAGTCAGACTTCTGGGTAGCGGAACGCTCGGCGCGATTCTACTCGGCTGGATCGGCTAATCAGACGGGACGCTCGAACCGCTGGTCCAAATTATGCGAGTTTTTGCCACGCCGCAAATGCGAATTGCTTGACCGCCACCGTTTCGAAACCCGAATCGAAGCACGCATACCAGTCTTCGCGTTCATTAAAATAGTAGAACCCGCATCGCCTCCACTCGGCGTTCGACTATCTATCGCCCATCGATTACGAAGGGAATACCGACACATGGATTTCCATGCGTCGCGTTAAGTAACTCAAACGGTTGAAGCGTGCTTACTTCTGGACGGTGCCTTCGGTGACTTGTGGCCGCGCCGCGCCTGCCGCGCCGCCGCACTATGATACTTGCGACGAATTTCCGCCATGTCCACTTCCGCCGACGGTAGCTTCAGACCCATGCCTTCCATTGTGTCGGCAAGGATCTCGGAGATGGCCAGGTTGCGGAACCACTTGTGATTGGACGGTATTACGTACCACGGGGCGTGCTTGGTACTCGTCTTTTCCATGGCGTCCTCGTAGGCTTCCACGTAGTCCGGCCACAGCTTGCGCTCCGTATAGTCGGACTCGCTGATTTTCCAGTTCCGCATCGGGTCATCGAGCCGCTGCTTGAAGCGTTCGAGTTGCTCTTCTGGGTCAATGTGGAGATAGAACTTGAGCACGCGAGTGCCATTTTCGTGCAGCATTTTTTCGAAGTCGTTGATTAGCTCGTAACGTTTGGACCACACGTGCTTCGGAACCAGCTTGTGCACGCGCACCACCAACACGTCTTCGTAGTGCGATCGGTTAAAGATCACTACTTGCCCTTTACCGGGCGTATGCAGATGGATGCGCCAGAGGAAGTCGTGCGCGGCTTCTAAACTACTCGGCTCCTTGAAGCTGGAAACCAAGGTCCCCTGCGGGTTCATGGCGGTGAAAACGTGACGCACCACGCCGTCCTTGCCACCGGCGTCTAGCGCCTGCAGGACGACCAGCAATGACTTGCTGCCATCGGCGTACAGCAGATACTGTGCCTTGGCCATGCGCTCGACGTGTTTCTGGATCTCCGGCGTCGCGCTATCATGCGATTCGTCGTGCCGGTCTTTGAATCCCGGGTCAATCCTGTCGAGCCGGACCTTGGCGCCTGGCTCGACGACGAATCTCTTGCGGTAGTTCATAGTCGCGTGGTTCTCCTAAGATTCAGCGGGCGCCATGCGCGTCTTCAGATAGTTCCAATTCTTCGTCACGCACCTAAGCGATCCTAACGCGACTCAGTATCGGGAATTTTGCGACATCCGCGATCAATGCGAAGGCAACTGCCGCGGCCAGTATGCCTGCCACAAGAATGATCGGCAGCGCCGTCATAACGATTCCGCACAAAGCCAACGTCGAAGCGATCAGGACATCCGCGACGGACGACAGAACGAGCCAGCGGCTGGGCGTGGACCATAGCCGTTGGCGCGGGCGGATGGCGTAGAGCGACGCTTCATTCCCGAACACAACCGCGAGGAAGGCCAGAGTCTGCAGCGCCTCAATTCCAAGTCCGAGGCGCAATTTGCCGACAACCAAAACCGCAACGCAAAAGGCCAGCTCCAAGACTCCCATAAAGATCCCGACCAGCGTCAAATTACCGATTCGCCACGCATTGGGGTGCGCCGAGGGAGTCACGTTGTCGGTCGTCAACGACATGCCCAGGAAGTCGCCGGTGAGCATGATGATAACCATCAGCATCGGAGTCAGGATCGCGTGTCCGGTGATGACCAGACCAACCGCCAGGAAGAGCACCTGAACCATCTTTTTCGTAACCGAGCTCAGCGTATAAGTCAGGATGCGCTGAAAGGTCATGCGCCCTTCCTTAACCGAGGCCACGATGCCGCTGAGTCCGGGCTTGGTCAGTACGAGGCCGGCGGCCGACTTGGCAACGTCGGTTGCCGTCGATACCGCTATTCCCATCTGGGCCTGGCGCAAGGCCGGCGCGTCGTTGGCACCGTCGCCGCACATCGCGACATTGTGGCTGCCTTTCTGGAACGCCTTCACGAGCTTGTACTTATCTTCCGGCAGTACGCCGGCGAAGACCGCGAATTGCTCGGGCGTCACAGCGTCGGGGATCGGCCCAGGCGGACAGACCGCTCCGTCGAGACCCACCGCACGCGCCACGATCGCGGCGGTTGCGGGCGCGTCGCCGGTCACCATCACGGTGCGCACACCCAACGTGCGCATCTCCGTGACCAGCGCCGACGAATCGGCTCGCGGCGGATCGCTGAGCGCGATTAACCCCGCCAGACGCATCGCCGCCGCCGTCCCCGTGGCAACGGCGAGCAGCCGAAAGCCCTTCGCCTGCAGTTCGCCGGCCGCCGCTGACAACTCCGGCACCGGCGGCGCGAGTTTGGCCACTGCGGCATAAGCTCCCTTCACGATTTGCATCGTGTCTCCGCCCTTCGGATCTCTTGCAGTCGCCTCGGAGGTCTTCTTTGCGGGATCGAAGGGAATAAACTTGATCAGGTTCGGCAGCTTGGCGCCCTTGCTCGTGGCTGCGGAGCGAATGGCTTCATCGACCGGGTCCTGCCCGCCGTCCGCACTCGCTACCGCGGCCAGTCCGAGCAAGCTGGCCTCGTCGAAGCCGGGCGCGGGACGGGCCGCAGTCACGGTCAAGGCATTGAGCGTCAGCGTGCCGGTCTTGTCGGCGCACAGGACATCGATGTTTGCCGCTTCGTCCACGGCCGACAGCCGCGTCGGCAGCACGCCCAAGCCGGCTAGTGCGCGTGCGCCCAGGGCAGCCGCAACGGTGAAGGTGGCGGGAAGGGCCACCGGGATCGATGCGAGAACTCCGGTGAGCACCAACGGTATGATTTCGTTAAGCGGCAGCGCGAGCCGGTAGGAATACGCTACAAGCGCGGCAATGATCACGCTGTTGAAGAGCGCCAGATTGCGGACCACGCGGAGCACTGCCTTCTGCTCCGAGCTCGTGACATGCGCCGTGCGGACCAACTCCGCGGTGCGTCCGAACTTCGTCCGCGTTCCGGTCGCCGTGACCTCCCCCACTGCCTCACCGCGGCGCACCAGCGCGCCGGCGTAGGTTTGCACGCCTGCACCACCTTCTATAGGTATGGATTCACCGGTGAGCATGGACTGATCGAGCAAGACTGAGCCCTCGACCAAGTGCACGTCGGCAGCCACCACGGCACCCAGCGACAGCTTTACAACATCACCCGGCACCAAGCCGACCGCCGGCACAGTCTTCCATACACCGTCGCGCCTGACTGACGCGTTGAGCGCCAGCCGCGATTTCAGTGCGGCGAGAGTTGCCTGAGCCCGCGACTCCTGGAAAAACCCGAGCGCGGCGTTGAATACCAGCAGGGCCGCGATTACCGCTGCCTCGATGTACTTGCCGAGCACGATTTCAAGAACGATCGCAGCCTCAAGCATCCATGGAACCGGGGTCCAGAATTGTCTCAATGCGGAACGCAACGGATGCACCGATGTATCGGGCATCGCATTAGCCCCGACCTTCTTAAGCCGGACGGCGGCCTCCTCACTGGTAAGGCCAGCCGGTGGTACATTGGCGGCTCTGGAGGAATCGGCCTTGGACGCACCGGCGGCAAGCGACGCCTCTGCCTTTTGCCAGTCGCCGATCTCGTTTCCACCCTGGCGTTCCTGAAATATTTCGTAGGCGCGGGTGCGAATTTCGTTTACATTGGGCTTCGACCCATTGGATTTGACGGGACTTCCGTCGGCCCCGCTTGGCGGGGATTTTTTTGAATCACCTAGGATCGTCGCGTCTTCCGCCGAATCTTTCTGCGTGGCCATTTTCCGATCCTTACAATTTGCCTGGCGGCGGCGCGGCGCCGCGCGCTTGGTATAGATCCTGTAGGGGCTTTTGCTTCTCCGTTTCAGCTCAGCGGGCAGTCAAGACTACACGTGACGCCACGTCGCTAGTCTCGATCCGGTTGAAAACTTGGCGCCGGTAAAATGCTGGATAAAGCACGGTGAATGCGAAGCCAAGAAACATACTAGTACCTGGTATAATCACGACCAGTAGCAATCGATGGCCGACGACGAGTTCGATAGCCGCCAGAAAGGTATCGAGTGTGAAGATGCTCGCCCATGCGAGACTGACGCGAAAATGAACCTGTCGAAATAGTGGCTCGTTCCATAGCTCATGCTGTGCTCTGTCTCGAGCGTACTGAAGCCTGAAAGGAACGCCGGCCATCATGGCCGCCCAGGCGACCACTGCAAATAAGCCCCATCCGAAAATCCCTTGGTAGTGACTGAAATATCCTTCACCGGCGGAGACGATTGCGACAATCGCAAAGAAGAAAAAACCGAGCGAAGTGCAATCGATTATCTTTACGCTTCGGGTGCGAACCTCGGTTGCGACAAGAGCCAGCATGATCACTAACCCTGCGGATGCGGCCGCTTTCCAATACGCCTGCGAGCCCAAGATGCCATAGACGATCCACACGAAAACCCCGAGATAGGAAACGAGGTTAGACTTTTCTTTCCCGGTCATGCTGTGGCTGAAATTCATACGGTGGAAAGAGGCGTCTGATGCGGTCCTGTTCGAGTTAAGCGACTGAGTCGAGGGTGTAAGTCTGTCTCCGCGAGGCCGCAGGTTTCATGAGTTGCGGGATGCTGGTTTGTTGTGCCCATGTCCAACGCGGCATCGCATTCGCCACGGCGCGTGGCATGGCCGCCCTTGATGGATTAATCCCAATCCACGGCAATCCAAGGTGTATTCATTCGTAATGATCCTTTGGATGCGAAAGCCTGTAGGCTCTCTTATGTTGCGACGGCGTCTGAAATAGGCTGCGATCGGCGGGGCCGAAACGCCAGATCATCGCTCATCACATAAGTAAGTATAGCTATAAGCATCAACGACGCCGCGACCCACAACCGCCAATCATAATGCGCATGTTTCCAGTACGGACGATGGAAGCCATGCGGGTGACTCTCTTTATCCGGATTTTTGTGATGATGATCCTGTTGCTTATTCAATAGTTCCCAGCCTTCTCGCGCCATTTTCGAATGATCTCGGGTCGGTGCTGTTTGAGCGCGGAACCTTCCACTTCCAGTTCCGGATTTCCGGCAAGTCCTCGCCGTGTTTATCGATGTAATGTTTGTGCTCGATGAGCTTATCGCGCATGATCTGCTTCAGATAGGCGCCCTTGGTGCCCAAATGAGGCAGCCGATCGACCACGTCCTGCACCAGATGAAAGCGATCCAGGTCGTTTTGTACCCTCATATCGAAGGCCGTAGTGATGGTGCCCTCTTCCTTGTAGCCCCGGACGTGGAGGTTTTGATTGGTCCGGCGATAAGTGAGCCGGTGGACCAACGAGGGATAGCCATGGAAGCCAAAGACGATGTGCTTATTCTTGGTGAACAACGAATCGTAATCCGTTTCACTTAGCCCGTGCGGATGCTCGCTGGCAGACTGCAGCTTCATTAGATCGACCACATTGATCACCCGGATTCTCAGATCGGGCAGGTATTCGCGAAGAATCGAAACGGCGGCCAGAATTTCCAACGTGGGCGTGTCGCCGCAACAGGCCATCACCACGTCCGGTTCGCCGTCCTGGTCGTTGCTGGCCCATTGCCAGATGCCGATTCCTTCTGTGCAATGAATTACCGCCGCTTCCATGGTCAGCCATTGAGGCAGTGCGTGTTTGCCAGCTACCACCACGTTGACGTAATGCCGGCTGCGCAGACAATGGTCAAAGACCGAGAGCAGGCAATTGGCATCGGGCGGCAGGTAACACCGCACGATATCGGCCTTCTTGTTGATAACGTGATCGAGAAAGCCCGGATCCTGATGCGTGAAGCCATTATGATCCTGCTGCCAGACGTGAGAGGCGAGCAGATAGTTCAGCGACGCGATCTTCCGGCGCCACGGCAGTTCGAGAGTCACCTTGAGCCATTTGGCATGTTGGCTGAACATCGAGTCAACGATGCGAATGAAGGCCTCGTAGCTGTTGAACAGACCGTGGCGTCCGGTCAGCAGATATCCTTCCAACCAACCTTCGCACTGATGCTCGCTGAGCATCGAATCCAGTACGCGTCCCGCGGGCGCCAGGAATTCGTCGTTTTTGGCTTCTCTAGCGTCCCACTGACGGTTGGTGACTTCGAAGACCGCTCCCAAGAGATTCGAGAGCGTCTCGTCCGGGCCAAAAATGCGGAAATTGCGCTGATCCTGATTCAGCTTAGCCACGTCACGCAGGAACGTGCCCAAAACGAGCGTATCCTGGTCGTCAACAACCCCTGGCGAAGGCACATGCACCGCGTGGTCACGAAAGTCCGGCATGCGAAGATCGCGCAGGAGCAGACCCCCATTGGTGTGCGGATTGGCACCCATCCTCCGGTCACCCTTAGGCGCCAACTCGGCCAATTCCGCGTTGAGCCGGCCATGTTTATCGAACAGCTCCTCCGCCTTGTAGCTCTTCATCCAGCTTTCAAGCTGCTTGACGTGATCGGGATGCTCAGAATCCACAAGGAGCGGCACTTGATGCGCCCGGAACGTGCCTTCGACTTGTAGCCCATCGACGACCTTCGGACCCGTCCAGCCTTTGGGTGACTTGAGGACGATCATCGGCCAACGTGGCCGAGCGGTTCCGTTCTTGTTCCGTGCATTACTTTGGATCTCTCGAATGTCTGCGATGACCTTATCCAAAGTACTGGCCATGAGTTGATGCATCTCTTCAGGCTTATCGCCTTCCACAAAAAAAGGCGCCCAACCGCAACCTCTCAGAAATTGCTCCAACTCTTCGTGCTCGATTCGGGCGAGCACGGTTGGATTACTGATTTTGTAGCCATTCAGGTGCAAGATCGGCAGCACGGCACCGTCGCTGATTGGGTTCAGGAGCTTGTTGGATTGCCATGAGGTAGCCAATGGTCCCGTTTCCGCTTCTCCATCGCCGATCACGCAGGCAACGATCAGATCGGGATTGTCAAACGCCGCGCCAAAGGCATGGCTGAGCGAATAGCCCAGTTCGCCGCCCTCGTGAATCGACCCCGGCGTCGTCGGCGCAACATGGCTGGAAATTCCACCGGGAAAAGAGAACTGCTTGAACAGCTTTTTTAGTCCGGCTTCGTCCTGGCTGATGTTTGGATAGATTTCACTGTAGGTGCCTTCGAGATAAACGTTACCGACCAGCGCCGGGCCGCCGTGACCGGGACCGGCGACGTAGAACATATCCAAATCATACTTCTTGATGACCCGGTTCAAATGCACATAGATAAAGTTCTGCCCCGGGGTCGTGCCCCAGTGTCCAACCACCAGCGGCTTCACATGCGAGAGTTTCAGCGGTTCCTTCAGTAGGGGATTGTCATAAAGGTAAATCTGGCCGACCGACAGATAGTTGGCCGCGCGCCAGTAGGCATTTATCTTGAGAAGCATTTCCGAGGAAAGCGTTTCTGTATTCATGATTCAGATTCCTTCATTTGCGCCAGAGCGACACCCTTCATAAAGCGCCGCAAATAGAAACTGTTCAACTTCGCTCGCATCCGTTCGCACACAACAAAGTGTCCCGTTTGGCCGCTGCCAGCCGGCAAGACGTTGCGCCCAAAATGCATAACGCAAATCCCGCACAACGACTGAAGTGAAGAATTCCCAATCGGTATGTCCGCCACCGCTACCGGCACGCTCTTCACGATTTATGCGAGAAACGCTGAAAAGCCATACGAGTGTTCAACGCTCGCTTATGACTTCCCTATCCCCACCGCCTCAACCGCCCATATGATCGCCGTGGTAATTTCAATGCGCATCACCACCACGAAGATAGCGCTACGGTTCGGAACTCAGATAAGCGATCGTTGTTAGCCGTGCCCACAACACTTCTCCTCAACGAGGATGCTCGTGGGCCGCTGGTTCATCGACCCAATAGCCTTGACGTTTGTGATGTCGATGCAGGCCAGCCTCGTAATCCCGAGTTATCAAAGACTCGTCCGTGTATTCAGGAGACTGCTTAATATCGCGGCGGAGAAGATTGACGAACACTTTCATCTCACTCCAACTGACGCGCTCGATCCATTGAGGTGAAACTAACACCTTTTTACCCGGCCACCAGTTTCCCGTATCTACGATTAGATAGCGAATCGCCCACGTTTCCTCATCGATGATAAAATCCTGGACATGGCCGATCTCGCCATCTATTGCCTGGATGTCGTGGCCGCTTACATCGTGAGTGCTACGCAGGTGATGGTCCCAGACTTTCTTACTTTCGGCCGATTCTGTCCACTTTGTACGGTCACGTACAATGTAGGGATAAGGTCCCCACATATATGGGTCTCCATAATTCGGCCACCCATAATACCCATAGTAGGCGTCTTCGAATTGTCGTGAGACTGGCTTGTCACTGTCCAGAGATGGACTGTCCTCGATCTGCTGTTTAGTCAGATCGACTGCGATGTATTGCTCTTTGTTGTTTACGGCAGTCAACGCATAAGGGGAGATCAACACCTGTCTTCCCGTCAGCCAGTTCCCGGTGTCGGCGACCAGATACCGAATCGTCCAGTGTTGGTCATCGAAATAGAATTCTTTGACCTTCCCTATTTCACCGTCGAGACTCTGTAATTTATAACCTTTAAGTGCTTTGGCTTTGTTCTGCATAAGTGTAGGCCTCTCGCTTTTTGAATCGCACCGCGGCCTTGAAAGTTACCGTATCAATCACGAGGTACTTGGTTAGCTCGATGTTGTCGCCTTCGCAAATATTGCCGTCCTGGTACGCGGAGCTTCGTCGTACAACCAGCTTAACAGATTGGATCTTCGGCTCATCCCGCGATCGGCATTATGTGTTCCTCAGATAACAGATCGTGCTTTTATGCTCGAGTGACCGCACTTAAAGTCACAGAATCCTGAAGCAGGATTTTTAGAGCTTGAGGCGGGACGCTGTGACGCCCCAGCCGTTCGAGCATACACTGCACGGTACTGAGAGCGACGAACACGCCCAGCATACAATGGTCTTCAAGGGAAAGCGCTGCGCCAAGAATGGCTGACAGCGTCGTCGGTCAAAGTCAGCGAAATACAATTCGGTTTCAGAAATGGATATCAATTTATGAAAGCTGCACTGTTGACCATTCTCGGGCTTTTCGTGGGCCGTGACCGGCACAATAAATCCGTTGGCCATACATGGTAAAGACGCTGAACGGGTGGGCGAGATTAGTGAAGTCACAGTACGTCGGAACTTCGGGATCAGCACCTAAGTAGTCCGCCGGGCGACTTCGCAAAAGAGAACTTTGTCGGTTACATTCGCCCGTTGTTCTAGTTCAGCAATCGAGGATGAGCGCCTCTAAGAATCAACCGTTCCGCTTTGCCCAGGCGGCTGCGCCAGTAATCAATCAGTGCGGCACCCGTCGCCAGTGGTTCCTGGAACCTCGTTACTCCTCCCCCGATTGACTAGGATGGCAGCATGAATCGATCAGCGGCTGAAGTTGTTCGTGAATATGGGCCCTTTCCCGGTATCGACAGCGTGCATGGGGTTACGTACGACGGCCAGCACGTCTGGTTTGCTGCTGGAGACAGGCTGAACGCCTTCGATCCAATCAGCGGTAAGACGCTCCGCTCGATTGATGTCGCCGCGCGTGCAGGAACGGCCTTCGACGGGCAGGACCTGTTTCAGATCGTCGAGGGTCGCATCCAGCGGATCGATCCGAAGACCGGGCGTGTGCTGGCAACGATCCCGGCGCCCGGTGGCGGTGGTGACTCGGGGCTCGCGTGGGCCGAAGGGACCCTTTGGGTCGGGCAGCATCGTGACCGGAAGATCTATCAAATCGATCCCCTGACCGGCGCGATTCTTCGGACCATCGAGTCCAACCGCTTCGTAACTGGGGTCACCTGGATCGACGAAGAGCTGTGGCACGGCACCGGGGAAGGCGGCGAAAGCGATTTGCGGCGCGTCAATCCTCGAACGGGAGAGGTCCTGGAGAGACTCGAGATGCCGCCCGGAGTTACCGTTTCGGGACTCGAGTCCGACGGCGGCGATCTGTTCTTCTGCGGAGGAGGAGATAGCGGCAAGGTGAGGGCCGTCCGCCGCCCCAAACGGGCCCTCGCGCAGGGCGGCGGCGCTGAGACCCCAGTCGATTCCACGAGCAAGTAATCAGTCGCGCTTGCGGGCGCGCTTCGATATCTCGACGATCAGTTCCTCGCGGAGCGCGAAGCGATCCCCACTTGATCTGAAGCCGCAGCTAACGCCGGCCGTGATCGGCCTTCCCTCGATGCGGCGACAGCGTGATCACAACTTCCCAGATGCGATGATTCTGCGCAGATCACCCTGAGCTCGGTTTGCCGCTTTGGGCTCCGGTCGAAAGGACGGAAGGAGTGGCAGATCTCAGCGCACCTCTGATCTCGCATCGAACAAGGCTGCCACTCCTGGAAACTGTTAGTAGGTGCTGGTTTTTGTACTCGATGAGTGTTCGCTGCTTGAATCGCCGTTAGGCGCGCTGTCGTTAGATGACGAAGATGACGAGTCGCGTTGTGTGGTGTTCGTCGCTGGCGCTATTGGTGCCACGACAACTGGGGCTGGGGCGACTACCACCGGGGCCGCGTACACCACCGCCGGGGCTGGCGCCGACGCTGTCGTAGTTGTCGTGTTGGAGCTCGATGTGTCAGTGGAATCCGCCATTGCGATCGGTACGCTTCCCAGCAGCGCCGCGATACTGAAGGCCAAAGTCGCAGTCTTCAATGAATGCTTCATAAAGTGTCTCCGTTAGTTCTCCGGATTCCACAGTAGGGACGGATTCCGTTCCGCAGCAAGGGCATCGCTCTCGCCGATTGTTGTTTGAGTGCTCCAGAGAACAACGCGACTGTTTGGACCTACTCGTCGGGTCGAATCGATGAAAAAGCTGGCGCCCTCTCGGTGGCGAGTGGCGAGATTGAAGGTCTGGAATTTGGCGTGTGTCGCCTGAGGAGTTGCGCGCTCAGGCGGGGTCAAATGCATTGGGTACAGTAAGTCGTCGTCCGTAGCCTGCGCTCACAGGTCTTTCGATAATCATGATCATCTCGCGCCGAGAGCCCATGCCCTTATCAAATGATGCGCGATCGCGATCGGCGGCGGCACCCTCACGCCGTCCACCGGCTTTCCTTCGATCAACTCTCGCGCAACGCTGCGTTCGATCCAGCGTACTTCGGCGATCTCGACGTCGTCCGCCTTCGCGTCGCGAGTCTCAGCCCTCGCGAAACATCCAATCATCAATGAGGACGGAAATGGCCACGGCTGCGTCGCGTAGTAGGTCACCTCGCCAACTTTGACCGCTGCTTCCTCCATCAGTTCGCGCCGCACCGCTTCCTCGATCGTCTCGCCGGGCTCGACGAAGCCGGCGAGCGCCGAGAACATCCCGCGCGGAAACTGCTTGCCGCGTCCCACCAGGCACGCCTCGCCATGAGTCGCGAGCATGATCACCACCGGATCAACGCGCGGAAAATGCTCCGCGTTACATTTGCCGCACACCCGGCGATAGCCCGCATTAACCATCTTCGTCGGCGCGCCGCAGCGCGGACAGAAGCCGTGCCGCTGATGCCAGTCAATCATGGCCTTCGCCTGCGCGAGGATCGCGGCGTCCTTGATCGACACCATTTGAGCCGCCGTGCGAGCATCGCGGAAATAGCCGAGTCCGGCCAACGATCCCGCGTTCGCCGGGTCGGCCGCCGCAGATACATCCAGCGCAAACACCGCCCGGTCACCGTCGAGACCCAGAAAGATGCAGGTGGCCTCGGCACCCGCGAGCGAATCCACGATTTCCGGCCGCACCAGGCCAAGCTCAGTGGTCGCGCCCGATTCCCGCGGTTCGAGCAAAAACGGCTCCAGCCGGCACATCGGCAATATCAGTGAAGAAGGGTCGCGCCGGCGGGACTCTATCCATGCGGCGTCAGTGCGCTTTTCGCTCAATCGATTAAGCGGATTGCCTGCAAACGGAATCATTCAACCACTCCGGGGAAAGGGCCTCGAGAAAACAATGCCATTCATCGACCTGGCTCAAACTGCCTTATTTCAAACGCGATTGCACGCGCCCCTGTTAGATCGTGGATTACCGCTGCCGCGCAAGCCACATCGAAAGCACACCCGTTCGTGGCTTCAGGTTTCCGGCGGTGGATTGTCGCTGGCGAAGCGGCGCAGCACGTTCGCTGTAATCCGCGAGACATTATTATCATATGAGTTGTGCGAGAGGCTTCCGCTCCACGCGATCGAACTCGTCGCAAACACCGCACCGCCGCCTCGCGTCGTGAAGTAGACGATATCGCTGCGCACCATCGGATCCTGAGTGCCGCCCGCGCCCGGGTAGTTGAAGTAAATCTCTTCGACAACATGCTGGTAGGCATCGGACTGTCCTTCCGAACTAGCGACCAGCAGGGTATTTGGCGGAGTGCCGAGCGTAAGATCATAACGATCGATCTCCTGACCCGCAGCGCCGTCGCCGGCCAGTCCGAAGTTCCCGATCAGTTCATTCTCAGCCAGCCCCTCGAAGATAAAGCTGGCACGTGGATCGCTGCTGGCTGGCATCTGGCGATAGTAGGCCGAACGGTCAAAACCTTGCGCGGCAAAGCCCACTCCGACCAGCTTCTGCGGCGGCCGCGCCCGATTACGCCAAATCCCTCCGCGTTCGCCGGTGGTAGCATGATAATACTCACCGGGACGGGCCTGCCACGCCCGCGACCCACTTTCGCCTTTGCGCACTTCGATCAGGTGGGGCTTGGTTGGATGGTAGGAGGTTATCCAGTAAAAGCCATTGCCACCCAGATACATAAGACGGCCGCCTGAAGTTAGATACTGCTCCATCCCATCCAGCATCTGCGACGAGTAGTACTCCGGATGACTTCCGGTCAGGATCACCTTATAGCCATTGAACGCTGCGGCCCCATCGCGATGTAAATCCTCATCTGTAATGACGTCGTAGGTGAAGCCGCTTGCGTGAAGCCAATCAATCAGATGCAGGTCGGCGGCAAGCCCCCATACGGTTCCAACGAAGCGATGATGCGGACGCATGCCAGGAATCGGCCGGAGCCGGGAGACGTAACAGACGCCGCTGCCGTCGGCATGAAGGTCGTAGGTGGAAAGTCCAAGTTCGGGATGCTCGTACAGATATAGGTCGTCCATGCCAAGCACCATCGTATGGCCCACGACTGGTTCCGTTGCGCTTTGGGCGAAGCCGAGCTGCTCATTGGAGTAAGCCATATATGATGCGGTCGGCATCAGGAACGCGATTTTCGCGGTAGCCTGACCGCTTGGGCTACGCACTACGAATGGGATGTAATCGACAGCGTCGCCACTGGTTACTTTAGCCGCATAGATCGCAGATCCCATCGTCGCAGGCACGACTAACTCGAAATCCGGCTCCCATCCGGCGTTCTCAAGGTCGTCGTCGTGAAAATGAATCGCGCCATACTCGGTGGGGGCATGAATGAAATGCTCCTCCCTGCCGTGCCAGTTAAAGCCGGTCATGGCGCGGGCCGGAGAGTTGATACAGCGGCCATGCCGATGGTTGCCAGAGGTATCGGTCACCCTGTCTTCGGGAATACCGTGCGGACCGATATCAGCGGCGAAATCCCAACGCGCGATCAATCCTCGACTGTCCGGCTCGCGCCCGGCTGAAAGCGCCTCAAGTTCCTGGACTGTCAGTGCTCGGTCGTATAATCGAGGACGATCGATCTTCCCGTTATAGTGACCGTCAACGACCGGCACAGCCGCGACCTTGTTCGTCGCCCATCCCGCAATTACGGTGACCGCCTCGCCGTGAAAGCTGATCCGGTCTCCGGTGATTTCGTGGGCGCACGCTTCGGCTATACGCGCTACGCCCCCGATCAGGGAGTTAACCGCATTCACAACCGGCGCAAGCTGTACGATCGTTCGGCCCGTGGCAGTGTCGTAACTCGCACCCGCCGAATACCAGACGTTCGCCATCAACGGCGCTGACGTCGCGGCCCGCATAAGTTGACCTGCGCCGTCGCCGATCCAGAGCGCGAGCCGACTGTGTTCATCGATCACCAGAGCCCAGCCCATATGTCGCTCGGGATCCCAACGCGTTACGATCCCTTGTGCACCTTTCGTGGGAGTGGTCGGCATGATGAAGGCGTGGATCGTGATCGCGTTTCCGAGGTTGAGCAAGTTGTCGCTATCGTCAACCAGCACATGCGAGCCAGCGTTAATCGGCTGGAATCGCCCTGGATATTCTCCGTCGATTGGCGATGCGATTGGCTCTTCCTTCGGGCCGGTTCCGGCCGGATCAGCGTCGCCATTAATTAGCTTCACCATCTCTGCCCGATAGCGGGAAGCGTTCTCAACACTGACCATGAACTTGATCCGTTCTCCGGCCGTGACGCTAATCCGGTCGCTATACCCATGAATGTTAATCGCAGCCATCAAGTAGTCCCCCGGGTGGTTACCCCCGACTCAATCACGGGTGAGTTCGTCAATTCGTAGCAAAAAGACGGCGTGCATCGCTTTTGCCTCGGAGTCGAACTTGCGTTCATCGACGAAGCTTGGCAGTTTTCCGCGAGTACCGCTGAGTAGTGCTACGCGCCATTCCCGGAATGGTTGAGTGCAAACGATCACGTATGGCGGCAGTCCCATCGATCGTCGGAAATAATTGAGGACCCGCTTCAACGGGTCGCTGTGGGGGCCGGTCGGGTCGCGCCGATGCTCCGCGATGATCTTCTTCGTCAGCAAAGGCCGAATCGCCGCGCGCATGCGCTTGTCCCACATCTCGAGGACTATAACTGCAGCGTCGGTCGCAGGCGTTGCTTGATCACTCAAAGGTATCGCTCCTCCTCAAGGTTCCGGCAGTCGTGCGACCCCGATCGGCCATCCGCCGACGCCCATCCTGTCGAAATCGTGTCTCGAAATCTGCGGAAGAAGCAAGGAAAGGCCAAAATGTACCTCAACTTTCGGTCCGCGCACCTACTAACTGGTATTTGTTAACCTCGTCTGCTGGTTTTTGCGGCCGTTGTTGAGAGACAATAAATGCAATTATGTTTCGCGTGAGGCGTTTAGCCGCTTCATCAGGAGGCCGAAATGGAAAACATCAAATTCGACGACATTGAAAAACTGCGATCGAAAATAGGTTCAGAGTACAGCGGCTGGAGCCAGGAAGTCGAGGTGACTCAGGAGAAGATCAACCAGTTTGCCGATGTCACCGGCGACCACCAATGGATCCATATTGATATCGAGCGCTCGAAGCGCGAGAGCCCGTTCAAGGGACCGGTCGCACACGGGTTTCTGACGTTGAGCCTGATCCCGGGACTCGAAATCAATTCGGGATATAAGGTTGTAGGCTATCGCAACGTGGTTAATTACGGCGCGAACAAACTCCGCTTCATCTCGCCGGTACCCGCGGGCGCCAAAGTCCATGCGCGGTCACGGCTCGTCGCGGTTGAGGAACGGCCTCAAGGAACGCAGGTGACCCAGGAAACTACAATTCACGTGGTAGGACAGGACAAACCGGCGCTGATTTATGAAGGGATCTTTTTGTACGTAAAGCCGTAGTACAATCAGCATCAACATCGAGGCAATATCCATGACGGAATTGAAGAATCGGCAATGGCTAATCGCGGCGCGTCCGGCGGGCATGATCAAGGAAAGCGACTTCCGTTGGAATGAAGCGGCGGTGCCGCCGCTCAGGGACGGCCAGATACTGGTCCGCAACGTGGCTTTCTCCTTCGATCCGACGCAGCGCGGATGGATGTCGATGGACACTTACATCCCGGCGATCCCGGTCGGTCATCCGATGCTGGCGATCGCCGCCGGCGAGGTCGCCGACTCGAAGCGGGCAGGCTTCGCGAAAGGCGATCTCGTGCAGGGCCTCTTCGGCTGGGAGGATTACACCGTCACCGATGGGCAAGGACTCTTCGGGATTCAGAAGCTGCCGCCGGGAACCGACCCGTTGCTGGCGCTTTCGCTGCTAGGGGTCACTGGACTCACCGCCTACTTCGGCACGCTGACGGTCGGGCAGGTCAAGTCAGGCGACACATTCGTCGTCTCGGGAGCGGCCGGGGCGACCGGTTCAGTTGCGGGCATGATCGCGAAGATCAAGGGCTGTCGCGTTATCGGAATCGCGGGTGGCCGCCCGAAGTGCGACTGGCTAACGTCGGAAGCGGGCTTCGACGCCGCGATTGACTACAAAAGTGAAAACGTCGGCGACGCACTCAAACGTCACTGCCCCAAGGGAATCGATGTTTATTTTGACAATGTCGGAGGTGAGATTCTCAATCTGGTGCTCGGGCAGTTGGCCGACGGCGCGCGCATTGTGCTGTGCGGAGCGATTTCCCAGTACAACGAAGCGGGGATGGCGGGCCCCGGAGTGAAGAATCACCTGAATTTGATCCTCCATCGGGCGCGGATGGAGGGCTTCCTGGTTTTCCAATTCGCCCAGCACTATCCGGAGGCGATTGGGGAGCTATTGAAGTGGTACAGCGAGGGCAAGATCAAGAATCAGGTTGACCTTGCCGAAGGACTCGAGAGCGCGCCGAAGACGATCATCCGACTGTTCACAGGTGCAAATTTCGGCAAGCAACTGCTCAAGCTTGGATAGATACTTCGGCGCGGGCCAGAGAACCTGGCGCATTGCAGGCGCAATCGGGCGGTTGGCGGGAACGTCAACCGCCTTTTCGTGGCGCTCGCGCCAAGGACCATCTGCGAGTGCCTATTCAAACAACACTCAATAGGGGTTTTCCGCCGTGTTACCATTACCCGCCGCCGCGACGCTCGACTGCACATATGGATAGCCACCTGCGAGCTGCTTCTGCAGCGTCGTATCGTAGTGGTAGATATCGTCAAAGAATCTCACTTCGCCATCGGGCTCGACAACCGCGGTAGTATAAATAATGAGTACCGGAATCGGCTTGGACAGATTCACCTGAATAGTCTGATCGCCGTTCATCGCTGCGGCGATTTTCTCCTCGTTCCAGTTCGGATCGTCGCGGAGCACCCAGACCGCAAGTGCCAGCGGATTCTGCACGCGGATACATCCATGACTGAAATCGCGGCGGGCGCGGGCGAACAATTCCGGCGCCGGCGTGCTATGCAGATAAACGTTGTAGGAGTTGGGGAAGATGAATTTAACCAGGCCCAGCGAGTTCTTCGGACCGGGCTTCTGCCGAATGCTCAGTCGCCCCTCGCGGAGCTCGTCGAAAACCTCGTCCGACACCGTCCCGTCAGTCACGACTTCATCGCCATCAACCACCTCAAACCCATGACTCGCGAGATAACCGCGGTCGGCGCGCAGCTTGGGCACCAGCTCCGCCTGCTGGATCGATGGCGGCACGTTCCAGTAGGGTCGGAAGATTACATACTGCATATTACCGGTGAACACCGGCGTCTGTTTGCGATAGGCCTTCCCGACAACCACCGGCATAGTCAGAAAAGGTGCTCCCGATCGGCGCATCGTGCGCAATATGAACTGAGGTAAATTGACGACGATCGGCGGCTGCGAAAAGGCCGGAGGAATCCAGCGGTAGCGCTCCAGTGCGAACTGTAGTTCCTCAACGCGCTGACCCAACGGGATGTTGAGATCGACGATAGTACCCTTGCCTAGAACGCCGTCGGACTCGAGTCCATGACGCCGCTGGAATTGCTTCACCGCGGCGACCACATCGCCATTATACGCGGTCTGATCGGCGGGTATGATGGTCGTCGCCGGCAGATCTCCAAGCAGGTGCAGGCGTGCCACCAGTTGCTGCATTCCTGGATAGTCGCCGCCCGGTCTAATGCCTTTCTGCACCGCAGGTACGGGAGCGCCGTCGCCCTGAGTCGCGAGTTTTTCATATGCGGCCAGCGCAACCTCGGCACGTTGGTAGCCCGCATAATGCGGTTCCACCAGCGCGATCACCGCGTTGACGTCACTCGCCGGGAGTATCTGGCTCCGCAGGAAATCGGCAATGTCATACTTCTTGCCGGAAATTTCAGGACCGAATTTGGCGTGATTCGGATTAACCCGCCCGATGCTCAAGTCCGACAGGTAACGCATTGAGCACACCGTCAACGCAAGGTCGAAATGAACCAGGTCGGACGCGGCCGGAGTTGGCGTTCCAGGCGCCAGTTTCGCGACCCGCGGGTCCCATCGGGAAGCGTCGTAGTCTTCCGGGGTGAGGCCTTTCAGGTTGGCATTCTTGAAAACCTGGATCATCGCGAGCGCCTGAGGCGTGGGGTGACCTGCGTCCGTCCAGGCAAGCGCGTAGCCGGAGGCCGCGTAAAAAGTCGCCGCTTGCGCGTGATAATCAGAGAAATTCGGCCAGTGCAGATCGTCAAGAGTACCCTTGTAAACCAGCGACTGGAGTTCCGGCTGACCTTGAGGACCCAGCGTTCCGAGAACGCCCGGCGTTGGTGTGGGGCTGCCTTGCGCATTTACTGACCGCGCCTGCCCGACTATGAGCGTGAGCAAGAATAGAACAATCGCGGCGACGATTTGCGTCGCTTGCCTGGACTTCGATGGTTGATTTCTGAATCGGTCGAGTGGCGCTGCAAAGGTCTTCGAATTCATGGATTTCATCAAGAAGAGAACTCTACCGTAAATCGATGCGCAATGGATCGCTTGGCGCGAGGCCGATTTCAAAGGGGCGTCATCCTTAACCGATTCGTTATAATTCTTCAGGATGGCCGCGTCATGAGAACAAGCTGCGAGGCGCCGGCGCGGCTTGCTTTGCTTTTCGAATCAGGCGAAAGATTCGGTGCTTTATCCATACATAAGCATTGAATTGGAGCGTAATCTGTCCCCATGATGACGACGAATTTGATGGTCGCCAACCGCGGTGAGATCGCGATTCGGATAATGCGCGCCGCCGCCGAACTCGGAATCCGAACCCTCGCGATCTTTTCAGAGGACGACGCGACGTCGTTGCATACGCGCAAGGCCGACCAGGCGCGCCCCCTGCGCGGTGCGGGCGCCGCCGCCTATCTCGACATCGAACAAATCATCGCGATCGCGAAGGCCGCGGGATGCGACGCGATCCATCCGGGCTACGGCTTTCTCAGCGAGAACGCTAAGTTCGCTCATCGATGCGCCGACGAAGGAATCAAATTTGTCGGGCCGCGGCCGGAAATACTCAAGCTGTTCGGAGACAAGGTGCAAGCGCGATTACTGGCCGAACGCGCGGGCGTGCCGGTGCTGCCTGGAACGTCGGGCGCGACCAACCTCGACGAGGCGAAGACTTTTCTCGCGGCGCTCGGACCGGGCGGCGCGATGATGATCAAGGCAGTCGCCGGCGGCGGCGGGCGCGGGATCCGGGCGGTCACGCAACTCGACGAAGTTGCGGACGCGTTCGCGCGCTGTGCGTCCGAAGCCCGCAGCGCCTTCGGCAATGGCGACGTTTACGTCGAGCAACTGATTTCTCGCGCGCGGCATATCGAAGTGCAGGTCATTGGGGACGGCGCCGGCGGCGTGAGCCATCTGGGCGAGCGCGAATGCACCATCCAGCGGCGCAATCAGAAGCTCATAGAGGTCGCACCGAGTCCCGGACTATCGCCGGCGTTGCGCGACCGGCTGACTGCCGCCGCAGTGCGCCTTGCCACGGAAGTGCGTTACGACAATCTCGGCACCTTTGAGTTTCTCGTCGATGCGGGTGATGTAAAACGCGAAGCGCCGTTCGCGTTTATCGAGGCCAACCCGCGCCTGCAGGTCGAGCATACCGTCACCGAAGAGGTTACCGGCATCGATCTCGTCAAGCTGCAACTGAAGCTTGCGGCCGGCTATTCGCTGGCGGAACTCGGCCTGCTCCAGGAGAACGTACCGCATCCGCGCGGCTTCGCGATCCAGGTCCGCATCAACATGGAATCGATGGGCGCCGATGGTGTCGCCAAACCCTCGGGCGGGACGATCACGGCGTTCGAAATGCCTTCGGGGCCGGGCCTTCG